>APMI01008643.1_pt1 | contig 33472 bp, 29 predicted proteins | sample 667938 | NCBI WGS metagenome assembly APMI01 (sample SAMN01084076, study PRJNA167559) | wastewater metagenome | biome: Wastewater | place: Denmark: Ejby Moelle, Odense | collected 2011-11-28
TATTGACTTAGTTATACTATCATAATGCGTACAAAAATAAAAACAAAATTAATCCTGGGATTAGTTTTCCTGTTCATCGTAATTATATGCTTCGGTATACTGGGTATATTCTATGTAAACCGTTTAAGCAATGATGCCGGTATGATACTGAAAGACAATCATATCAGCGTGGAATATTGTAATCACATGATGAAGGCGCTCGATAAGCTGCCGGAGGATAAAACCCAGTTTTCACAGTTTGAAAAGACACTTCAATTACAAGAGAAAAACATCACTGAACCCGGCGAATTTGAAGCTACTTCTGAGGTCCGGTTGTTATTCGATAAACTTAAAAATAAGCCGGACTCCTTCAAGGAATTTAAAGAAATAAGAAAAGCGATATTCAAGGTAGAAGATGCTAACCAGGCGGCAATAATCCATAAAAATGCTATTGCTGCTAAAACAGCAACACAAGCAAATCTATGGTTTACTATTATTGTAACTTGCCTTACGCTGATCGCCTTTACGTTTATATTGAATTTTCCTTCTATTATTTCCAAGCCAATTAGTGTGCTAACCGATGGTATAAAAGAAATTGCAAAGAAGAATTACAGTAAACGTATACACCTGGACCGGAATGATGAATTTGGTGTTTTAGCTGAAACTTTCAATACAATGGCAGAAAAGCTGGACGAATACGAACACAGTAATCTTGCTGAAATCAAGTTGGAGAAAACCAGGATAGAAGCAATAGTCAACAAAATGAATGATGGCATTATCGGGCTTAATGAAAAGAAACAAATTTTGTTTTTCAATTCAGTCGCAGAAAGTTTATTTGGGCTAAAAGAAAAGGAGATCGTTGGAAAGTTTGTGTCAGAAGTAGCTTTACATAATGACTTGCTTAGGACTGTTTTGCAGAATGACACAAAAAAGCAGTTAAAGATATTTATAGACAAAAAGGAAAGTTATTTCAATCAGGAATCAATTGTTATCCAGACAGAAAATGGAATTGGAGGTCAGGTCATCATACTCAGCAATGTGACGCCATTTAAGGAATTGGATGTCGCTAAAACAAACTTCATAGCCACCATATCCCATGAATTGAAGACGCCTTTATTCGCTATCAGGATGAGCACACAATTATTAGAAGATACCAGAGTTGGAGAATTAAATAAAGATCAAAAAGAAATCCTGGAAAGTTTGAAGGGGAACTCCGACCGTCTGCTAAAAATAACCGGAGAATTGTTAAACATGTCGCAAGTAGAAACGGGTCAAATACAACTCAGAAAAGAACCTACCAAACCCGACATTATTGTTTTGAGAGCTTTGCAGGCAGTGCAACAACACGCATATAAAATGGGAGTGATTTTGAAAGAAAATGTAGCTAAAGATTTACCTGCGATCTCTGTTGATGAAGAAAAAACAACCTGGGTGTTAATCAATCTGCTCACTAACGCCATAAAATACTCAAATGAAAATGGTGTTGTAGAAATAAAGGTAGTCAAAGAAGATGATCAGCTGATTTTCTCTGTGATTGATAAGGGAAAGGGCATTGAAGAGCAATACATACCTCATGTGTTTGATAAATATTTTAAGGTGCCGGGTACCATCGAGAAATCCGGTACAGGGTTAGGCCTATCTATATCTAAGCAATTTATTGAAGCCCAGGGTGGAACTATATGGTTAAAGAGTGAATATGGTGCAGGTAGCACTTTTGGATTCAATATCACTGTTTCACATAATAATATAAAGTGAAAATTATGAGTATCGCAAATGTTTTGATCGTAGAAGATGAAAATGACGTAAGACAGCTACTAACACGAGTCCTTACGCTTGAAGGATTTAAGGTGTTTGATGCTGCAAATTGTGCCGCGGCCTTGCATATCCTCGAAAGAGAAAGCATTGATCTGGCTTTATGTGATGTAAAGTTACCCGATGGCAACGGTGTCGAATTCATTGTGAAGATTAAGACTATTTATCCTTTAATCGAAATAATTGTCTTAACCGCTTATGGGAATATCCCGGATAGTGTTCAGGCTATAAAAAACGGTGCTTTCGATTATATAACTAAGGCTAATGATAATGAACGCATTCTACCACTATTATACCGTGCATGGGAAAAGGTGCAGCTTGTAAAAAGAGTGGCAGTACTCGAAAAACAAGCAGTGGGTAGGTATGCAAGTTTTGATTCTATTATTGGTAAATCGTCATCTATAACTGAGGCTGTATGCCTAGCCCGAAAAGCTGCGGTTACTGATGCACCGGTATTATTATTAGGTGAAACAGGGACCGGAAAAGAAGTTTTCGCCCAAGCCATACATTCTGCCAGTAAACGCAACACCAAAACGTTTCTTGGTTTGAACTGTAGTTCTTTTAATAAAGAACTACTGGAGAGTGAACTTTTTGGGCATAAGGCCGGTGCTTTTACAGGAGCAGTAAAAGAAAAGAAAGGATTAATAGAGGAAGCTAATGAGGGCACTTTGTTTTTAGATGAAATCGGGGAAATGCCTGTTGAACTTCAAGCCAAACTGCTACGCATATTAGAGACGAGTGAATTTATTAAAGTTGGTGATACCAAACAAATCAAGGTTAATATTCGCATAATAGCTGCAACAAACCGTAATCTTCAACAGGAAATAAAACAGGGGAAATTTCGTGAGGATCTGTTTTATCGGTTAAATCTGGTGACGATTAATTTACCACCTCTAAGAGACCGACAGGACGACATACCATTACTGGCAAACTATTTTGTAGAAAGAATTACAGAAAGTGCGTATCAACACGTTAAAAGCATGACTCCTGCTTTTATCGATAAACTGAAAAAAAATGATTGGCGAGGAAACATCCGTGAGTTAAGAAATGTGATTGAACGATCATTGATTGTCTGCACAGGAGACCAACTAACGGTAGAAAATCTTCCAGTCGAATTACAATATAACACGCTTAAGTCAAAAACAATATCGGCTTTTGACCTTGCCAGTGTTGAACGCCTGCATATCCAGCGTGTACTACAATATACTAATGGAAACAAAACACAAACTGCTAAATTATTAAATATCGGTATTGCGACCTTATACAGGAAGATTGAAGATTTTGAAATAGATGTTTAAGTAAATCATTGAAGTGTAAATAGCGTGAGATTGGTTAAAACAGTTATTTCAACACAATAGTTTCCTTATGAAAAATGCAAAGTATCATGAAAAAGATTTGGTAATTGATATACTTGCCAAATCGTTTGAAGAAAATAAGAGCGTCAATTATATTATAAAGCAAGATGCTAAAAGATCTGACAGAATTCGGGCGCTAATGGCCTATTCTTTTGAAGTCTGTTCTTTGTTTGGTGAAGTATTTCTTTCCGATGATAACAGGGCCTGCGCCCTTATTGTCTATCCGGATAAGAAAAAAGTCACCTTAAAATCAATTTCATTAGACGTCAAATTGATATTCCAATGTATTGGCATTAGAAATTTCATTAAAACACTTAAAAGAGAGAAGCTGATCAACAGCGTCCATCCCCAAACACCATTCTCGTACTTATGGTTTATCGGTGTTGCACCAGAGGATCAGAACGAAGGTATCGGAAGTAAGCTGCTAAAGTCTGTACTTGATTATAATGACAAGCAAAACCGCCCTGTTTATCTCGAAACGTCAACAGTGAGAAACCTGCCGTGGTATGATACGTTCGGTTTTCAATCCTATCACGAGGAAGAATTGACGTACCATTTATATTTCTACAGAAGAGCGGTTAAAAAGTAAACGCAATGTCGGTGTTCGGGACACAGATGCACATTGTCACATTAGCTTTTGTGAGCATAGAAATTGTTTTCTTTTTCTATCTGGTCATCTTTAAATTATCACGGCCAGATGATGAGACGACATTTTTGAATATTATACTTTTATTCTTACTCATGACGTATAATGTGACTGGAGGTTTGCTTCCTGATCCTAAATTGCCAGGCTCCTTTTTTTTACAAGAAGTAATTGCGTACGCCACTGGATTTATTACTCCCTGTTATTTTCCATACTATGTGTACAAAGCATTCGATCTTACGAAGCTGAAATTTCACGCCTACAGAGGTATATATTATTTTCTGATTGTACCATACTTGATTTTCGTAATTGTCTTCAGAGTGTCCGGCGATCTGCATGATGCTCAAAATCTCTTGGTTGTTCCGGTTCTCTATGCTGTTTGGGTCATTATTTCTTTGGTTAAAGCCATTCGATATAAGTACAACAATGATTTCAGAAGTCTTGAAGCCAGGCAGGAGATGATCGTATTGTTATTTAGCCTGACACCGTGGGTTTGCTTACCGATTATAACCTATTTCAATTTTGGACAAGCAATCGAAGCATCAATTACTAATGTCGGGTTCCTGCTCTTGTTTGGCCTACAGGTGAATAGAAATGTAACACAGTTAAGGAAAGAGCAAGTAAAACTGATTGAATCAGAACAACGATTAAGAAGTTGGAATGAAGACTTACGAGAAGAGGTAAACAAACGCACAAAAGAACTGGAAAAAATCAATGAACAGAAAACCAACAACTTTATTAATCTTGTTCATGAAACTAAAACACCTCTCACGCTGATAAAGAATTATCTTGATGAATATATATCAGAATATGGCTCAGCTAAAGAATTAGACGTTATAAAAGGAGGAGTAGATAAATTAACTGCGGATGTAATAAACCTGTTCGACATTGAGCGGTTCACGAAGGGTATTGATACCTATAAGCACAATCGAACTTCAGATTTTAGCGCCATATTGAGTAATAGTCTGCCATTGTTTCAGCATTATTGTAACATACAAAAAATTATATGTTCTGTTTTGATAGAAGACGATCTTATAGTTTTAGCTGACCCTCATGCGATTAACCGGATTGTAAACAATATAATAGAAAATGCCATAAAGTTTACTAATGAAGACGGTGAGATAGTTATATCACTTACTAAAGTGGACGAGAAAATTATATTTTCTGTTAAGGATACTGGACAGGGCATACCTTCCGAGTTGCAGAAGAGAGTATTCGAGCCTTACTATCAGATCGGGCATAAAAATACAGGTCTTCAGGGTATGGGATTAGGACTACCCATAGTAAAAAAAGTGGTTGACGGGCTTAGTGGGACTATTACTATTGAAAGCCAGCCTGAAAAGTTTACAGGAACAAAGGTGGTTATTATTCTTCCTGCCCACTCAGCAAATGATAATGAAGAAGTGGCGCAATCTGCTACAGGAATCAGCAAACTTAATTATGAATTTAGCCACGAAAGTATTTGTGACAGCGAATATAAGCCGGGTAGACGTACGCTACTTTTGGTTGAGGATAATATTACCATGATCAATTTTCTTTCTCATAAACTGAGCGTTCCATATAATGTTTTTTGCGCTCGAAATGGAGTGGAGGCTTTGAAGAAGCTCCATGAAATGACGATCATCCCGGATCTCATTCTTTCTGACGTGATGATGGATAAAATGGACGGTTTTTCTTTTGCAAAAAAGTTAGCTGAACAAGGGAGATATTTTCATGTACCCCTAATTTTTCTAACGGCTAAATCTACGCACATTGATCGGTTAAAGGGTCTTAAATTGGGGGCAATAGACTTTATTTCAAAACCATTCTCTTTCGAAGAATTGAGTCAAAAGATTGAAACGGTTCTGGATAACATTCTTAAACAGCAAAAGGTAATATTGAGCACCTCTATAGCCAATCTGAATCAACTAAAAAATCAGGAGCCGGACGGCTTTTCCACTTCGGGTCTGTCAAGGTTGGAGGAAAATTGCAAGCTGCTCCATTTTACGGGGAGAGAAACCGAGATAGCCCGTTTGATCGTAAAAGGAAAAACTTATAAGATGATCGCCAAAGAGCTGTTCATATCCGAGAAAACGGTTACGAAACACATACAGAACCTCTTTGAAAAGGCGGAGGTCAAAAACAAGATACAACTCATCAATAAGCTGAATAAGTAAGCTCAAATCATTGATTTACCAGTAATTAAGTATGTAAATAGTAGGAATTACGTATGGTGTCAGGTGCGCAACGATTCTAAATTTGTGGTGATAATTGTTTGCCATAAAAAAGGAGGGCTTATGTGTGGAGGTTACGTACTCGAATGGCTGGACACTTTGATTTCCCTTACTCTGAACCCCGTAAAATCGGAGATTGGGGAAATATTGCCTGAAGACACCGAGAGAATTCAGAACTTGATAACACAAGAGAAAGACAAGGTGCAGACCGCTATCAAATTCACTGTGTTTAATCTTAATGATGAAGCAGCAATTAGGTGCGCAATAAAAAACTATCACTCCAGTCTGGTTAGTCTGCTTGATCAGGCGCTGGAAAACAAAGCTCATTTCATTGACAATTCAATATCCAAACAGATACTGGACAATATCATTGCCTGTGTTGAAGAATTGCTCTTTCTAATTGAAAAGCGCTTTGCCAATTACCTTGGATTGGATGAGCGAGTACCAGCTACCTATTTTGCCCTTTTAAAAAAGGAGTTACTTAAAAGATTGTCACGGGCAGCGAAAAAACACCGTGAACAGCAATGGCTTCTTCCTGTGCTTGATATTGTAGTTCGCGAAATAGAAATACTACTAAATCTGCCATCCGATAAACACCTGCACACCTTCAGGGATACGCTCTATATCAAGGATCTTTGCCTGGAAGTGGAATTTCTTGAACTTGGCGATGAAAATACTCTTTATACAACTCTCGATGAAGTGTTGATCCGCATGAACTTTAATAGCAAGGCATACATTTATAACCTTACCCAAAGAATAGCAGGGCATGTTAACGAAATAGAGCAACCTTCAGAAAGAATGGAGCTTTTGCTATTTGACTTGAAGCTGTTTAAACAGCTTCACATGAAGCCAGGTACAATTTTTTTGTCAAAGGATGCTGATTTGCATAATCAGGTTGACAATTGGTTTTCTCAGGAAATATTTTACCTCGAAAAGAAATTACATTATGCTATTGTTCCCTTGAAAGAAAAGGAGCAAAAGCCAGTGGTGAAAAGTAAGGAGAAGGTTCGCTCTATACTGTCAGTTGACCAAATGTCACTGATATTAAGAGCTGCGGATGATTTAAGAATCATAATGGCCCGCTCCCTGAATAGCGTATTTAAAGACATTGTACCGTATCTGTCCACGCCTTATCAGGAAGACATATCTTACGACAGCATGAGAAGCAAATCCTATTCGGCTGAAATACGGGATAAAGAAATAGTAACAGAAACTCTTCAACAGATGATTAAAAAAATCAATGAATACTAAAATTGTGTTCGTCCGAAAACATAACTAACCTTCAGTATTGATAAAGAACTTAATGTTGCTTATCCAACTTCCATCCAGTATCAAAATAGGAAAGATCGACACGTTGATTTTCCTTTTCAGAAAGATCACGTTTCATCAGCTTAGCAAAAGACGTGATATTTTTATATACGACAGTATATTCTACCCTTGCACTCTTGTTATTTTCCTGCAATTGAATGCCGGTAATTTCTCCTAAGTCCACATCGGCAACTTTTACTACCTGCACATTGTCGTACTTCTCATCTATGCGAATGAGGTAAGGCTTCGCTTTCTCCGTAAAATGGACAATGGACTGTCCTGCATCTTTTAGTTTTTGCGTTTTATCCACTGTTACCCATCCCTCTGTCTCCAGTCCTGCATCCAGCAGCTTTTTGGCACTTGCAGGGTCAGTCATATTGATTTCATACTCGTACACTTTCGGGTAATTCCTGGCAGCACGTATAACTGATGCAGCTTCTTCTTTCTCCAGCTTGAGCTGACTGCATGATGCCAGGAAAAAAATGGCAATCCCTAATACACTTACAGTTTTCATAACGATTCTCTTTTAGTTTTTCACAATAGTCATTCAAAATTTCAGAATACTAATTTAAAAAAAATAATCGGTTTACAGAAGTCTGTATGCCTGATTATCAAGGGGTACAAGGGGTACAACTTAGAGTACAAGATAAAGTTGGACTTGAAATGCCTTCCCAGTGTTTGTTCTTTTGCTAACGAAACCAATGGAAACAACTGGTTCGTAAAGAGTCGGATTGAAAAGTGTTAAACGAAAAAAGTAAGCGTATGTTAAAGAACATTTCATGGAGTGACTACATTATTGCAGTTGCCATACTATTAGCCATTTACTACCTGTTTGTGGGTGTAAGGTATTTTTCTGCTGATATCAAAGATCTGCTGTCGGGGAAACGCAAACCGAAACTCAGAACAGTATCTTCTGATAGCAACGGCATGCCTTATCCTGGTGATGAACCGGGCCAGCAAGAAATAGTCGGCTTTGAAAAAACAACGGACGATGAGTTCACAGAAGTGGAACATCTTATTGAACGTCTGAGAGCTGTTGTTGCTGACGCTTCCCGCAGAAAGCTAATCCCGCAGGAATTTAAACAATATCTGAGCATGGTGCTGAAAGAATATCCCTCCGTGCGATACTCGCCTATTCGGTCTTCAGTCAACGAACTGATTGTATCCGAGTGTCAAAAATATGGTGCTGTTACACTCAAAGAGGATGAGGTGGAACTGTTGTGGAAAGAAGCAGTGTAGCAGCCCATTAACGGAGCGTTTTTCCCTGTCCCTCTTGGTGCGTAAGGGCAAAGTGTGGTAGGAATAACAGGTTGTGTGACGGCGAAGCCGCTCCGTTTTTTTTAAAAGAGTTGATTTCAAATTTTAATAAACGTGTGTTATGGAAATGTGCAGCAGGAAAACAAAAGGAAATAACCGCAAAAGGGTTATCATGATCTGTGTCGCTCTGGCACTATTGGCTATCCACTACGGGGCATTAGCTCAGGATGGCATTCAGGGTATCAACGAAGCCAATACTAAAGTACGCAGCTACTTCTCCGCAGGAACGAACCTAATGTATGCGGTGGGTGCATTGCTGGGTCTGATTGGCGCAGTGAAGGTTTACCAGAAATGGAATGCCGGCGATCAGGATACTGGAAAAGTTGCCGCCGCCTGGTTTGGTAGCTGCATTTTTCTGGTAGTGGTAGCCACCGTTATTCAATCCTTCTTCGGTGTTTAAAAATCAGGAAGTATGCAAAGTGTGCTAACAGAAAAGTTGTGGGCGTATATCGTCCACAACAATCCTGACCTCATGATCAGCTTGCAGGAGGACTATTCAGTCACCCGTTATCTGGAAGAAAAGGTGAACGCAGTGATACCGATGGTTGAGCAGCTTCTTGTTGAAGGAAAGCCACCTTATGTAATCGAAGAACTATGCCTCAATGCAATGACAGAAGAATTGCAGCCATCCCGCTATCTGTATATACGCTCGGTTATAGAAGAAGAATTTAATGGGGACTACGAGCGGATGAAGGAAAACGGAACACTTACCTATGAAGTAGTAAATCTCATTGAAACATGCAAAGGCATTTTTAGTGATTTTGATTTTAACAGTGAAAATGAAACAAACAGGCATTTGAGATATGCCATCATTGGGCAGGTACATAATTACCTGGCCTGAGCCAATAGAAAAGTGAAGAAAGAAAATGTGTGATTATGGCTTACAATGTTTCCCAAAAGCTGCATGATAACCATCGTGCTATTCGTACAGCGTTGGATTATCAGAACGGTCGTCCGCTTACTGCGGAAGATGTCGCCAGCCTGAAAAAATATGCAGGTTTTGGCGGCATCAAGGCCGTTTTATATCCTTACGGATCAACGGAAGATTGGCAGGCCAATGGGGCTACAAAAGAGGATCTGAAGCATCACGCAGAAATGATGCAATTACACGACCTGCTCAAAGAAAACTATCGTGAAACAGCTTACAAGGAAATCATTGCTTCATTACGCAATAGTGTTCTCACCGCATTTTATACACCGGCGGTAGTACCCCAAACCCTTTACAGCGTACTCGCAGCACAGGGCATTCAGCCTAAAAGATTGTATGAACCTTCAGCCGGTTCAGGTGTGTTCATCAGCGAAGCGGTTACAACGTTCCCTGAACTGGAACAGGTTACCGCTGTGGAAAAGGACAGGCTTGCCGGATTAGTGTTGTCTGCCATCAACAGTACACTTCTGGTAAAAACAGCGACGCATATTACGGGCTTTGAAGAAGCACCTGTAAAAGACAATGGCACTTATGACCTGGTGGTGAGCAACATCCCTTTTGGGAATTTTTCGGTATATGATGAAGCCTTTCCCGATAAAGAAATATCGGGTAAAATACACAACTATTTTTTCGCTAAAGGTCTGGACAAACTGGCTGAAGGTGGTTTGATGGCTTTCATAACAACAGATGCTTTCCTGAACAGTCCATCTAATCATACGGCAAGAGAATACCTGTTTCAGCGGGCAGATTTTGTGAGCCTTGCGGTGATGCCTGATAACCTTATGAAAGATACCGGCAATACCGAAGCGCCAAACCATCTGTTGATTGTTCAAAAGAATACAGGAAAGGAAAAGATAAGCTGGGAAGAAGATTGGCTGAATGAAGTAAGGGAAAGGGAAAATGAATTTGGTCGCTTTCCCTATAATTATTTTATCTCCACTCACGATCACGATGTGGTTATGGGCAATGTTCGTAAGCCAGGCAAAAACCAATACGGCAGAGCTTCAGAAGTGGTTTGGCAGGATGGTGACATCAACCAGATCAGGGAAAGCCTTTATGCCAGTCTAATCAATCAATTTCAAAATCGCTTTAACACTGAATTATATCAGAAGGCACAAACGGTACTGTTACCTGTTCCTGAAAATGAGGGTAAAAAACTCACCTACCTGGCGATGCCGGAAAACACAACGGAAAGCACTTCGGTACAATTGGGATTGTTTGATACAGCCCCGGCGGAGCAGATCAATCGGGCAATGGCATATATCAATCCGCTCGATGAAACGGTTGTGCAAAAAGCATCAGCACGCATCATCGGCACGATACGCACCACCGATAAGCCCAGTCATGAGAATGTTGTATTGCTTACAGCAAAGCAGCACAAAAGCAATCGTTTTTTATATAAGCTGTATTCTAATGTCAAAGAAGTAGATCATCTGTCCGCAAACTGGATGGATGCCCGTTTATTGGGTCATGAGCTGACGGGTATTTCCAATTATCTTAAACAGTTTGACCACAGTTTCAGGTACGAGGGCGACCAGACACTGGAAGGCTTTTTCCGGTTTGAACAAAAAGTTCCGCTTCCTTTTATCGGGCTAAAGCCTTACTACCAGGAAGGAACGCTGGTGGTACACATGGGTAGTGTCGGCACAATTGGCAATCCCGATCCTGAATACAAGCAAGCCGTGTTCCAGCCCCTGGGTCTTCAGGGAAATATTCATTTCTATGAAAACTATGCGGCACTTCGTGATACTTATCTCGAATTAGCAGCCAAAGAAGTATCAGGGGAAACAATCAGCAATGCAGACAGGGATCAGCTCAACAGCAAGTATGAACATTTCACTGTTGAATATGGTCTTTTGAACAGCCCTGATAACCGCAGGCATATTCTGGAAGATACCGCCTTCGGAGTTATTGCATTGTCCTCGCTCGAACGCAGAGAGGGCGAACGGTTTGTCAAAGCAGATATATTAACTCATTCCATTCATCAGGTTAAGGAGCGGTTTATAACCGATGATCCCATTGAAGCCCTTGCTCATAGCCTCAACGATACTGGAAAGGTAGATACAGGTTTCATCAGTGCAGCAATGGGGTTAGATGAAAACGAAGTCATCAATCGCCTCGGTAATCATGTGTACATGAATCCTGCCAGCAATGAGTGGGAAACAGCAGACCAGTATTTGAGCGGTAATGTAGTTGAAAAACTGCACCGTGCAGAACATCTGTACGGTCAGTTCCCGGATAACCTACATTATAAAAGAAGTGCGGAAGCCATTGCAAAGGTGCAGCCGGAGCGTATTCCGTTTGAATTACTGGATTTCAATTTAGGAGAACGCTGGATACCTAATTCTTATTACGAGCGATTTGCTACCTCGCTATTCGAGTTGGACACTACCATCAATTATTTTCCGTCGCTGGATGCCTTCAAGGTAAACACCGGAATGAATATCAAAGTGTCGAGGGAGTTCGCTGTTACACCGAAAAGCGGACGTACTACTTACGGATACACATTGCTGGAACATGCACTGGAGAATACAACCCCTTTCTTTACTTATGAATTGAAAGGGCCTAACAATACAACAATCAGGGTCCCCGATAATGAAGCCATACAACTGGCTCACCAAAAGATCGATCAGATAAGGAGTGTTTTCGTCAACTGGCTGAATGAAATACCTGACGATGAGAAAAAGAACTTGGAAAACCTGTACAATGATACTTTCAACTGTTACGTGTTACGGGAGTTCAACGGCAATCATCTCAATTTTCCAGGCTTAGATAAAAAAGCATTGGGCATTGAGGATTTATACAGCTCACAAAAGAATGCAGCCTGGCGAATCATACAGAACCGGGGAGCATTGGTTGATCACGAGGTAGGATTGGGCAAAACACTTACAATGATCGTCTCCGCACAGGAGATGAAAAGATTAGGTATCGTGCATAAACCTATGATTGTTGCACTGAAGGCTAACGTCAACCAGATAGCTGAAACCTATAAAAAAGCCTATCCTAAAGCACGCATACTGTTTCCGGGGCAAAATGATTTTACACCGGCCCAACGGTTGCGGCTTTTCCATGAAATAAAGAACAACAATCTGGATTGCATCATACTTACCCATGACCAATTCGGAAAAATACCACAGTCACCGGAGATACAAAGAGAGATATTTCAAACGGAACTGGACAATGTAGAGCGTGACCTGGAAACTGTCAAAGATCTTGGCGGTGACATATCTAAGAAGATGCTTAAAGGGTTGGAGATACGGAAGAACAACCTTGAGGGAAAACTGAAATCAATCCTGAAAGACATCGAGGAAAAGAAAGACACAGGTATCAATTTCAAAGAAATGGGTATTGATCACCTGTTTGTGGACGAATCACATAAGTACAAAAATCTCACTTTCACTACCCGTCATAACAGGGTCGCTGGATTGGGCAATACAGAGGGTAGCCAGAAAGCACTCAATATGCTGTTTGCAGTACGTGAGCTGCAAAGCCGGTTTAACAGTGATCTGTGTATAACCTTCCTCTCCGGTACGCCCATATCCAACAGCCTTACAGAAATGTATTTGTTGTTTAAATACCTGCGTCCGAAAGAAATGGAACGCCAGCACATTGAAAATTTTGATGGTTGGGCAGCCGTATTTGCACGCAAAACAACAGACTTTGAATTTTCAGTAACCAATGAAATCATTGCCAAAGAACGCTTCAGGCATTTTATTAAAGTACCGGAACTGGCTTTGTTCTATAACGAGATCACCGATTACAAAACAGCAAAACATATAAACCTTGACAAGCCGGAGTTGAGTGAAACGCTGGTGAACATAAAGCCAACATCTGAACAAAGTGAGTTCATTAAAAACCTGATGCAATTCGCTAAAACAGGTAATGGTGAATTGATTGGTCGTGGAAGGTTGACGCCAGAGGAAGACAAAGGCAGAATGCTGATCGCAACCAACTACGCTAAGAAAATGTCGGCGGATATGCGATTAATCAACGAGTGGAAGTATAGTGATCATCCCGATAACAAAGTAAATGTCAGTGTCCGGAAGATTGCAGAGATCTATAAAGAAACTACCGAGCATAAGGGTACTCAGATAGTCTTCTCAGATATTGGTACACCCAAGCCTGTTGAATTTAATATCTATGATGCAGTTAAAGAAAAACTGATCAGGGATTTTAATATTCCCGAACGGGAAATCACTTTTATTCATGACTGGACAGATACAAAAAAGCCCGAACTGTACCGTAAGATGAACAGAGGTGAGATACGCATTTTATTGGGCAGCACAGAGAAAGCCGGAACCGGTCTGAATGTGCAGCAACGTGTAGTGGCCATGCACCACCTTGATATTCCGTGGAAACCGTCAGAGCTGGAGCAGCGCAATGGTCGTGGCGCACGCCAGGGCAATCTTATTGCCAAAGAATATTACGGCAACAAAGTGCAGAACTATATATACGCAGTAGAACAGTCACTTGATAATTACAAATTCAACCTCCTGAAGAATAAGCAGACGTTTATTTTGCAAATGAAAAATTGTGAGTTGAACGTGCGCACTATTGATGAGGGTGCGATTGACGAAAAAAGCGGAATGAATTTTTCCGAATATATAGCCATTCTGTCCGGCGACACTTCATTATTGGAAAAATCCAAACTGGAAAAGAAGATAGCTGTAATGGAAAGCCTGAAAGTTTCTCACTTCAGGGAAATCGCACGCAATAAATACCAATTGGAAAATCTGCAAAATGAACAGGCATCCACCGTTAAAACACTCGATAAACTTGCAGCAGATGAAAAAGTGTACAAGGCCGGTCTTCAACTGGATAAGGACGGTGTAAAAGTTAACCCTATCAAACTGGACAATATCAGTTCAACGGATAGTGAAGCCATTGGCAAACACATCATCAAGCTGTACCAGGACTGGAAGCCTGCTGTTGCAGATGAGCATACAGCGCAGATAGGTACACTCTACGCTTTCAGCCTGTATATCCGCAGGCAGCAGGAAGCCTATGAGGAAAACGGAGTTTTTGAATACCGCTATTCCAATAGCTTTTATGCGCAGCGAAGCAGTGACGGTATTAAGTACACTTACAACAACGGGCTTCCGAATACAGACAATCCTAAGCTGGCGGCAAGACATTTCCTTAATGCGATTGACCGGGTGGAAAGCCTGAAAGAAAAGTATGAGCATACTTTAAACGAACTGAAAACAGAGATACCCAAACTGGAGCAGCTTACTTCCAAACCATTTGTACAGGAAGCGGCATTACAACAAATGAAAAATGAACTGGCTAATCTGGAAAGGCAGATAGCCATCAAGATACAGGAAAACCAGTTGAAGCAGCAACAGGTAGCGGAAGCCGAACCGGAAGAAATTATTGATACACCTGTCATTCAACTGTCCGAAAAAGTGAACGGGCATACTGTTCCAAAAGAAGTGATACTCGCTTCGCAGCAGGTAGCAGAACGTTCCCGTAGCAAGATGCGATTATAAAATAATTAAAAGGAAATATTATGGCAAATAGTGTTTATCAAATTAACAAAGGAATTAACCAGAGCATCGAGTTCAAAGGCTTGAAGGCGCAATATATCTGGTATTTAGGCGGTGGTGTCGTGGCGCTGCTCATTGTCTTTGCCGCAATGTATATCATCGGTCTTCCTACTTACCTGTGCATCGGCATCATTCTGACCGCAGGAACATTCCTGGTTATGAAGATTTACGGCATGAGCAACAAATACGGCGAACATGGTTTGATGAAAGCCCTTGCCCGGAAGCAGGTTCCTAAGCTGATCAAGTCCAGGAGCAGAAAAATCTTTATGGGCATTAAAGACAAACAATCATGAAAAGAGAATTGCCGGTGTACAACATCGAAGGAACCGATTTTGTCGTGGACGTTGCCAGCTTGCAACTCTGTGAGAAAGCAAACCCGGAGAACGTAATCCCCCTGTTTGACATGCGGGATGTTGGTGATGGATATGTATTTGATTACAGTCCTAAAGAGAAAAACATACCGAGGTTGTTCAGCGATGATACGGATGTTACCACTGTAAAGATACCGGAGCTGGTACAGCTTGATCCTGTGGGGATGGCAGAGAAATACGGGTGTTCCGTTCACGAGGTGCAGCGAAAAACAGATTTCGCTTTAATGGTAGATCAGCAGGCGCTTGGAAGGAGGCTCATGGGGCAATTGCCTACCATGGACATAGCCGGTCACACTTTCTATGTAGATATAACAATGGGTATGCTGCGTCCTAAAGATGATTTCGCATCCAACGGCATCGTCTTCAGACAGATTGAACATTACTACGATGATGACAAAGAAGCTTATGTGATACCATACAATCCAAAGAAGCATGAGTTTCAGGAACTGGACTATGAAAACATCACCGCCATTCCTAAAGACCTTATCGTTATTTCCTTCCCGCACGAAATAGCATTAGACCCGGTAGGCTTGAATAGAAAAGGAGGTTGGGACGAAACAGACGGTTTGAAGCAAAAGAACATCAAATCTCATTTTGAGGCGAAGATTATTGACTGGAAGGAAACCGGCATTGAACAAACCATAAAAGAAAATATAAAAAAACAGCAGCAATCGAAAAAAGCCGATGAAAGCCGGAAGACCGGTAATCGGCATCGCAAAGGGCCAAAGCTATGAGGTAACAATGCCATGAGTGCATTGAAGTGATAACAGGTAAAAAAAGTGAGATGGAAAAAGTGTTGGATGATATTTTACCAATAATGGATGTAGAGCATGACTGCATCCTAAGCAAGCAGGGCGACATGACGGTTGTCTTTAAAGCAGACCTGCCGGAAATATTTTCGCTTTCCGATCAGGAATACGAAGCCTTTCACCAGGCATGGATAAAGGCAATCAAGCTACTGCCCAAATACAGCGTCTTCCACAAGCAGGATTGGTTTTTGGATAGCAGCCATAAGCCGGACTTTACAAAGGAAGATACCAGCTTCCTTAGTCGGGCCAGTGAGCGGTTCTTCAACGAGCGCCCCTTCCTGGCGCATAGCTGCTACATCATGCTCACCAAAAAGCCCGAAGGACGCAAAACAGCCAGTTCCATGTTTTCAAGTCTTCTGCGCAAATCCATAGTGCCGGAGGAAACCTTAAAGCCGCAACTGTTGCAGGATTTTCTGGACAGCGCAGGTCAGTTCAAACGCATTATGGAAGATAGCGGCTTTGTGAAGCTGACCAGGCTTAGGGAAAAAGAGTTGTGGAGCAATAGCCGTAAAATGGGTTTGATAGAACAGTATTGCTATCTATCTGAGCGAAACGATAACTTCTTGATGGCGGATATCAGCTTTGATGAAGGGATGCACGTGGGCGATAAATATTGCCAGCTATATACTTTGGGTGATGCCGTAGATCTTCCTGCACTGTGCGGGAGCCGTATCAATTACGATAAATACAGTACAGACAAAACAAAATTCAGCGTTGGCTTTGCTTCTACATTAGGGCAGCTTCTGCCCTGCAATCATATCTACAATCAGTACCTCTTTATTGAAGATCCGCAAAAAACAATTCAAAAGCTGGAGAGCAAAAGATTGAGGCTGCAATCCCTTTCGGCATACAGCCGGGAAAATTTAATTGCAAGGGATGCTACCAATGATTTCCTGAACGAAGCCATCGGCCAGCAACGGCTTCCGGTAAAATCGCATTTCAATGTACTGGTATGGACGGATAATAAAGAAGAACTGAAGGACCTGAAAAATATGGTGTCCTCTGCATTGGCGCAGATGGACGCAGTAGCCAAACAAGAAACCGTTGGCGCTCCGCAGATATTCTGGGCGGGCATTCCTGGGAATGCAGCAGACTTTCCCACGAATGACACTTTTGATACGTTCGCAGAACAGGCAACCTGCTTCCTGAATCTGGAAACCGGCTACCGTTCTTCATTAAGCCCGGTGGGTATTCGCATGGGTGACAGGCTCACCGGCAAACCTGTTCATGTGGACATCAGCGATGAGCCTATGAAAATGGGCATCTGCACCAACAGGAATAAATTCATACTTGGCCCCAGCGGTTCCGGTAAGAGCTTTTTTACCAACCACATGGTACGCAGTTATTACGAACAGGGCACGCATATCGTGCTGGTGGATGTAGGGCACAGTTACAAAGGACTGTGCGATATGGTGAATGGCTACTACTTTACCTATAGCGAAGACAACCCCATCCGCTTCAATCCCTTTTACATAGGCGAAGGCGATAGCCTTGATACCGAAAAAAAGGAAAGCATTAAAACCCTACTCCTGGCATTATGGAAAAAAGATGACGAAGAATTTAAGCGCAGTGAGTATGTAGCACTGTCTAATGCTATCGGAGGTTATTACAGCTACCTGGAAAAGAATACCAAAGTATTTCCCTGTTTCAACAGCTTTTACGCTTTTCTGCGGGACGACTACACGCAGGTGCTGGAAGGTGACCGGGTGAAAGAAAAGGATTTTGATATAGATAACTTCCTCTACGTGCTTCGCCCTTACTATGAAGGTGGCGAATTTGACTATCTCCTCAACGCAACCGAAAACCTGAATCTATTACAGGAACGGTTTATCGTATTCGAGCTGGACAACATCAAGGATCACCCGATTTTATTTCCCGTGGTAACGATCATTATCATGGAGGTCTTCATCAACAAAATGAGGAAGATGAAGGGCATCCGGAAAATGATATTGATTGAAGAAGCCTGGAAAGCCCTCATGAAAGAAGGCTTTGCCGAATACATAAAATACTTATTCAAAACCGTAAGAAAATTTTTCGGCGAAGCGATAGTGGTAACGCAGGAAGTGGAAGATATTATTTCCTCTCCGGTGGTAAAGCAAGCCATCATCAACAACAGCGATTGCAAGATACTGCTTGACCAAAGTAAATATCAGAACAAGTTTGACCAGATACAGGAATTATTGGGACTGACAGAAAAGGAAAAGGCATTGGTACTGTCCGTAAATAAATCCAACGACCCTACTAAAAAATACAAAGAAGTATTTATCAGCCTCGGCGGTATGCTTAGCAAAGTGTACCGTACGGAAGTAAGCCTGGAGGAATACCTCGCCTATACTACTGAGCAAACAGAAAAGGTAAAGCTGATGGAATATGCTGCAAGGTTTAATGGCGACATCCGCAAAGGCATTGCTGCAATGGCAGAAGACATAAGAAATAAAAGCTAAACATCTACCAAATGAAACTGAATAAACTAATGTATGACCTACGCTTAGCCATTAAAATCATCCTGCATTTTGGGAGGCAACACCATGCTACTCTCTCTATGATGGAAGGCATATATGTAAGACAGCAGCCACACAATGAAAAGATTGCGGGCGTAGATAGCACCCTTACCATAAAGCCGCATGGCAGCTTCTACCAGGTTACCCGTACAGAATATGTCAGTAACACCCCTGAATCTGAAGAAACATGGTTGGCTACCTACGGTTGGCATTCCAACGGCCACCTCATTGAAATAGGCGGAGATCGGTATTGCATTTTCGAGACAGTTTCAAAATCACTGTACCTCGAAACGCTGACGGAGCAAGGAAAAACAACGAATGAATTATTTATTAAAAATCTATAAGGCATGAAAAAGATATGGTTCATCACAATGTTAGCTACCATGTTACTGGTGGTAGCGCCTACGCAACAAAGCCATGCAGTGGTTTGGGTTGTAATAAAAGCTGCCGTCAAAAAAGTGATCAAGGCAATTGATCTGCAAATTCAACGATTGCAGAATAAAACGATCTGGCTGCAAAATGCCCAGAAAACCTTAGAGAACACTTTATCCAAATTGAAACTGGATGAAATTTCAGATTGGACGGAAAAGCAAAAAGAGCAATACCAGAAATACTATGAGGAACTGGCTAAGGTCAAATCCATTATATCCTACTACCAGCGCATCCGGGATATTACAAAAAAACAATTACGCCTTGTAGATGAATACAAACGCTCCTGGTCGCTGATCCGGCAGGACAGTCATTTTACAGTAGAGGAAATTTTCTACATGGAAAAAGTGTATTCCGGCATTCTTGACGAAAGCCTGAAGAACATTGACCAGATCAACCTCATTATAAAATCCTTCACTACGAAAATGAGCGATGCAAAAAGGCTGGAACTGATTAACAATGCAGCCGACCAGGTAGATGCCAATTATTCGGATCTGATGCAGTTCAACAGGCAAAACACTTTACTAAGCCTTCAACGTGCTAAAACCGAAACCGAAGTGCAGGCAATAAAAAAATTATATGGACTTCCTTAAATCAGTACGTATGAAAAAGATACTCTTGTTTCTATCACTGTTTATGTCGGCAATGGGCAGCCTGCAAGCACAAACATTTGCAGAGTGGTTTAATCAAAAACAGACACAGCGTAAATACCTGCTCCAGCAGATTGCAGCCCTTCAGGTATATATCGGCTATGCTAAAAAGGGCTACAACATAGCCAAAGAAGGATTGAACACTATCGGCGGCTTCACCAGGGGAGAATTTAACCTACACACAGATTACCTCAATTCCTTGAAGTCCGTCAACCCGGAGATCAGGCGGTATACAAAGGTTGCGGATATAATCGCCTTACAGGTAAAAATTGTCCAAAACTACAACCACACTTACGGCAGGCTTAACAGCAGCGATGCCTTTAGCAATGACGAGCTGGCCTACATCAGAAGGGTCTTTGGTCGGTTGCTGAACGATTGTGATAAAAGTCTGGACGAACTGATTACGATTACAACAGATGGTAAATTGGAAATGAAGGACGATGAGCGTATTGCAAGGATTGATAAGTTGTATCTGGACATGCAGGACAAATACACTTTCTCGCAAAGTTTTTCTAATGATGCCAAATCACTTGCTGCATCCAGAATAAAAGAAAAAACAGATGTACAAACCAGCCGTGTATTACAGAGCATTAAAAACGAGTAACTATGAAAAAGCTGATCATAATGATATCGCTCTCTTTCCTGGGCATGTTGCCTGCCTTTCGTGCATCTGCGCAGGCAGATGAGATAGCACAGCTCATACTCAACATTGAAAAGCTGGCGCAGTTCAAGCAAATCCTAAGCGACATGAAGAAAGGCTACGAAATTCTTAGCGGAGGATATAACACCATCAAGAATATCTCAGAAGGCAACTTCAGCTTACATAAGGCTTTTCTTGACGGTTTGATGGAGGTAAGTCCAACGGTGCGCAATTACCGCCGTGTAGCCGACATTACCAATTACCAGATCATCCTGGTTAAAGAATACCGTAAGGCTTATGAACGCTTCCGGCAGGACAACAATTTCAATGCAGATGAGCTGGCTTATTTGGGTCGTGTATATGATAATCTGTTTAAAGAAAGTCTGCGCAACCTCGATGAGCTGCTTACAGTGATCACGGCGGGCAAAGCCCGTATGAGCGATGATGAACGCTTGCAGGCCATTGACCGGATTTATGTAGGCATGCAGGACAAATTAATGTTCCTGCGACATTTTAACAACAATACTACAATACTGGCAGTGCAAAGAGCGAAAGAGCGCAACGATGCACAGACCATCCGAAAAATTTATGGGTTAAACAATTAAACGAACAAATATGGCAAAGTGTAGAAAGGCCGGCTGGATGGCGGCAGTGGGATTGATATTGCCTTTTATAAGCCCTGCGCAGGGGATTGCTGATGAAATGAAGGGCTTGCATGGCGTGCTGGAGCAACTGTATGATGAGATGATGCCCCTGTGCAGTCAGTTGATCGGTGTAGGACAGGGATTAGCAGGCTTTGCAGCTATGTGGTATATCGCCTCCCGTGTATGGGGACACCTATCAAGAGCAGAGCCTATTGACTTCTATCCGCTTTTTCGTCCTTTCGTGATCGGCTTCTGCGTTTTATTTTTTCCAACAGTCGTTCTTGGGGTGATCAACGGTGTGATGAAGCCTACGGTAACTGCAACCGCAGCAATGGTGGAAGGTTCTGACAATGCAATCGCAGTTCTCTTGCAGAAAAAAGAAGAAGCCATAAAGAAAACCGATGTATGGCAAATGTACGTGGGCGAAAGTGGCAGTGGTGACAGGGACAAATGGTATAAGTACACGCACGATAACGAAGACCCTTCAGACGAAGGCTTTTTCGAGAGCATTGGCAATGACATCAAGTTTGCTATGTCCAAAGCCTCGTACAATTTCCGCAACTCTGTAAAAGAATGGATGAGCGAAGTGCTGAGGGTACTCTTTGAAGCGGCATCACTGTGTATAGATACGTTACGAACGTTTCAGCTAATCGTGCTGGCCATCTTAGGGCCTTTGGTGTTCGGGATTGCAGTATTCGATGGCTTTCAGCATACGCTCACGGTCTGGATAGCAAGATATATCAACATCTTTTTATGGCTGCCCGTAGCAAACATCTTCGGCAGCATTATCGGCAAAATACAGGAAAAGATGCTGGAGCTGGATATATCGCAGGTGCAGGATTACGGCGACACATTCTTCAGCAGAACTGATATGGCCTACTTGGTCTTCATGATCATTGGCATCATCGGATATTTTACAGTCCCCTCCGTAGCTAATTATATCGTTCACGCCGGTGGCGGTGGCGCATTAGGTCATAAGGTCACCAGTTTGTTCGGCAGTTCTTCCAGAACCGTGGTGAACACTGCATCTGCGGGTGCAGGCATGGCTGTGGATGCTATGGGCAGTGCAGCAAATCGCATGTCGCAAAGCATGGCAAGCAGCGGTTCATCTAATCCCTATTTCGGCGATGGCAGTAGCGGAAACTCCAGTTACATGAACGATAAATTAAAGGGCAATTCATAACAATCTAAAGGAGGATATATGTTCAAAAAGATGAAAAATATTGATACTGCATTTCGGCACATCAGGAGCTTTACGCTGGTGATAATCATCGGCTGTGTGTTGATTTGCTGCTTTGCATTGTACAAAAGTTTCAGTCTGGTGTCTCAGATGCAAAGCAAAATATACATTCTCGCCAACGGCAAGGCACTGGAAGCCTACGCTTCGGAGCGAAAAGATAACATACCTATTGAGGCAAAGGATCACGTCAAAACATTTCATAAGCTGTTCTTCACACTTGACCCTGACGACAAAGCCCTTACCGCAAATATTACCAAAGCATTATACCTGGCCGATGGTAGTGCTAAACGTGCTTACGATGATCTGAAAGAAAATGGCTATTACGCCGGGCTTATTTCCGGCAATGTCAATCAGACTATTGTGGTGGATAGTGTTGCGGTAGATATAAACGAGTATCCCTACAAATTCCGTTGCTACGCTACACAAAGCATTGTACGCCCTACCAGCATTACAACCCGCAGTCTGGTAACGGATGGGGCGTTGCGAAACGTATCACGCAGTGACAATAACCCGCATGGCTTTCTCATTGAACGATGGAGTACGATTGATAACAGGGATTTAAAAACAGTTAGCAGGCGCCAATAAAAATAAAGGTCATGAAACTATTTCCTAAAAGAAGAGAAGGCAATACCGAAGCTAAGCCCAATGCTATTAGCAAAGGCATGGAGGCAGGCTATAGGCGTTTACAAGGTGGTTGGGCAAATTGGATGATGAAGCGTACGGAAAAATTCTCACGTCGTACATGGCTCGTACTACTTGCGCTCTTTGTGGTGTTCACCAGTACATACAGTGTTTATCTCGCAGTGACCGCCTTTATGGGCAAGAAAGGTAATTCAATCACAATAACGCCTATTAAAAAGCCGAAGCACGCTACTGAAACAGAAGAAACAAAAACAGAAGCTGCCGAGGTATCGGAGGCGGAATACAGCCGCATCAAAAAGTTCAGGGTGTATATGGATAGCCTGGCGCGAAGTCCTTCTGGAAAAGCCCTGTACGACAGCATCACTATCCATCGTCCGGGGCTGATGGATAGTGTGAGGTTTATTGAAAATTATTATCAACAATCTAAACAAAAATAGAAATGGAAAAGCAAGTGAAAACTCCGAAAATGATCAGGCAGCGCAGATTCTTATTGGTATTACCACTGCTCGCATTGCCTTTTATGACCATGATATTCTGGGCGCTTGGTGGCGGCAAGGTTGAGAAAGTGGAAGCCCAGGCAGCAGTAAAAAAAGGCTTCAACATTAACCTGCCGGATGCTAACCTGAAAGATGACAAGACAATGGATAAAATGAGTTACTACGATCAGGCGCAACTGGATTCAATCAAATTTCTTGAACTGGTTAAGACTGATCCTAACTATAAGAACATTGGATTAACAGATACGGATGAATACCTGTCAGGTAAAGAAGACACATTTCAACTCCCTGCCAATGAAAGAGGACTGAACACTTCTCTTTACGGTGGCCGTGGGGGTAATGATCCCCATACGGACAAGATATATCGGAAGTTGGCAGAGCTTGACAGGGAGATGAGCAAGCCTGTACCTGCCGCGATGGAAGATGAATCTTATGATATGTATCAACGCACTCCCGGAAGAGGTAACAACAGTGCAACCGTTAATTCATCAGACGTGGACAGGCTGGAGCAAATGATGAACATGATGAATCAACCTGCTGGCGAAGATCCCGAAATGAAGCAACTGAATGGAATGCTGGATAAGATACTTGATGTGCAGTATCCTGAGCGTGTACAGGAAAAACTGAAGCAGACCTCCCAGGCAAATAAAGGACAGGTATTCGCAGTATCGTCACAAACAAAGGAAAACAACATCACATTGCTCAACGCCGACCTGTCTGCGGGTGGTACAACAAATAGCTTTTATTCGTTCACGGGCTCAACAGCTATCGAAGATTCACAGAACGCCATACAAGCGGTCATCCACGAAACGCAGACTATCGTTGATGGTTCCACCGTCAAATTGCGATTGGTAAATGATGTATTCATTAACGGGGTTCGTATTCCTAAAGACAACTTCATATATGGTATCGCTTCGCTCCGTGGTGAAAGATTAAGTATCAAGATTACCACTGTGCGGTATAATAATTCATTGTTTCCAGTTGAATTAGCGGTGTACGATATGGACGGATTGGATGGCATTTACATTCCCAGAGCGATTACTAGGGACGTTGCAAAGCAGTCCGCAGACCGATCCATGCAAACCATCGGCCTGACTTCACTTGATCCTTCGTGGGGAGCGCAGGCCGCAAGCGCAGGTATAGAAGCTGCAAAGACCTTGTTCAGCAAAAAAGTCAAGCTGATTAAAGTAACTGTAAAAGCAGGCTATCAAGTGCTTTTACGTGACGAAAAACAATCCAACTAAATATTTCAATCACTTAAAAATTCCAAAAGATGAAAAAGATCAGTGCAGTAATGGTAATGGGAATTTTCCTGCTTATTACAACTTTAAAAGCGCAGGCGCAAACAAATTCAACCTGGCAAACAAAAGCAATTGAATCGTATCATGTGGCAATTGCTTTCTCAAAAACAACCAACATTATCTTTCCCTATTCTATTGTCAGCGTAGATATAGGAAGCAGGGATGTGTTGGCTCAAAAAGCAAAAGGAGTGGAAAATATCTTGCAGATAAAAGCCGCAAAGGATAGCTTTCCTCAAACCAATATCAGCATCATTACTGCTGACGGAAAGCTCACATCCTTTCTGGTTGATTATGCTGAACAGCCTGCTATACTCAATCTTTCATTAGCGGGCATGACAAAGCAAAACACCATCTCCATTCCTTCAGAAAGTATCAACCAGGAACAAATGGAGAATTACGCTTCAATGGCTTTTGAATCGAAGAAAAAGATACGGGGTATAAAGGATGAAACGTTCGGTATTCGTCTTAAACTGAGCGGCCTGTTTATTCATGATGACATTATGTTGATACGATTCAATATTGCCAATGAAACCAATATCAACTATGATATTGACCAGCTCAGGCTTTACATCCGTGACCAAAAGAAAAGCAAAAGAACTGCTACGCAGGAGATAGAAATAGTACCCGTACTTGTACATAACAATACAACCAAAGTAATCGGGCAGTCAGATACTACCATAGTTTTTATTGTACCAAAATTTACTATTCCTGATAAGAAGTATCTCGCAGTTCAAATGATGGAGAAGAACGGCGGCAGGCATCTGGAACTGGATATAAAGAACAAGAAAATTGTAAAGGCAGCTCCGATTAATTAAACCTGAACGCTCCATTGAAACTTTTCCATTCAATTTCAATTATTCGTTTTCGCTAAAAGATATGTTATGAAAATAAGGAAAGACGACTACAAGGATATTCTTGAATACCTGATTAAAAAGCGTTGGGAAGGTGAGGAATTTGTCGCCTTTCTCGATGATGTTTCTACAGTAACTAAAGAAGACCTATTCACATTCTCCACGGAATATGATGTTAGGGAGTTCTGCTACGAAATGTCAACCGACATAGACTTTTACAACTTTCTGTCAATACGGTCGGCATATAAGACAATGCAGGAAGCTGCCGAGAATAGCAAGCTAATGATTGAAAGGGAGGGCATCGTTGACGTGTCCCTGATGGTAGCGGTTCGTTACGAAAGATTAGAAAAAGAACAATTAAATAACAATCAAAATTCAGAAGTCATGAATCAGAAAAATTTTGAATACCTGCGTGACCAGATAAAGTACACGGGGTTCGGTGAAGGGTTGGAAAATGACCTGAAGCAAAAAATTCAGGAAGGAAACCCGGAGTTTAAATTGGCCTATGAAACGAAGTATGGCAACGATACTGTAAAAGCTACATTGAATTTCAGCCAATCGAAGCAAAGCGATATGTATTTCTTTAATTCCTATCAGGTGAATGTGCAAAAGGAAAATAGCTCTGAAACAATGGAGCAAACCTTCTACATCAACAAAGGCAACAACATTACCCTGAAGGAAGGTTATAACCTGATGGAAGGAAGGTCAGTGAATAAAGACCTCACCAATAAAGAAGGACAGGTGTACAACGCCTGGGTACAGATGGACTTTAAACAAAGTGATAACAACGGCAATTTCAAGCTGAAGCACTATCATGAAAACTACGGCTACGATTTGGAAGCGGTTTTATCTAAACACCCGATCAAGGAATTAGGTAACGAGGAGTACAAATCCAACCTGATGGATTCCCTTAAAAAAGGCAACCTGCAATCTGCCACATTTCAGGTCAACGGTGCAGAGCAAAAACAATACATCGAAGCTAACCCTCAATTCAAGACAATCAACATATATGATAGCAGTATGCAAAGGGTGGATAACAGACAGGCGAAAAAGGAACAGCAGTCTGAAGGTGAAAGCCAGTCAGTTAAACAAGACGGTAAAAAGGAAAAGCAGACACCTGCTGAAGATGATGGCCCTGACATACCGAAGGCATCTAACAAAAAGAAAAAAAAACAAAGTATTAGCTAAGATTAAATAGTCCGCATGCCTACAGGGCAGGCTCAACATTATTTAATAGTCAGATTATGGATAACAATCTTATAAACCGAGTAGAGACAGAGCTGAATCAATGGCGTTCAAAAGAGGAACGTTTTAGTAAACTATTTTCTTTCGGCCTCTCATCGAACAGAGTGCTGCTCAAAGAAAAATTGGAATACTATGAACGTATTGCAGCAAAGTATAAAGGCACGCAAAACCTGGACGAACGGTTTGCGCTAAAGATGTTGCGACAGGTGCGGAACCGTATTGAGAAACAGCTTTATCCTAATTTGCTCATCAGGCTGCTACGCAGGCTATTGGTTGCACCGGTTAAGGAACAAATTGTAATAAGGCAGGATAACAGGAAAACGGAAGAAAACAGCCAGGCGTTGCACCATCAGGTGCAGCGTGCTGGCTTTCCTGACCTTTCTGCAAAAATTGATGAGCAGATTAAACTTGGGCAGCAACAATTTTCCATTCCTGTTTCCTATTACCTAAATGATAAAGAAAGGTTAGATCACCAGTTATCGTTCGCCAAAGATCAATCCGGTGCATACCAGCTTGAAGGGTATAAAACAACCCTGTATAATGAATCCAAACCGGATGAAAAACGGCAGCAATACTTTACCATGCGTAACGGTAATAACGTAAATGCCACGGAGTGCTATAATCTTTTATCCGGCCGTTGCATTCAGAACGGTGGAACTTGGATGCAGCTTGATTTTAACGACAAAGACCCAAGCGGCAATTTCCGAATCAAGCAATTCCACTCCGACTACGGCTACGATCTTGAAAAGGCTTTGCAACAGCTTCCGTTAAAGGAATTGCTCAATAAAGGTGAAGCAGATAAGCTGCAATCAGAATTAAAAAATGGAAACCGTGTGTCGGTGAGCTTTGTGAAGGATGGAAATGAACAACGGTTCTATATTGAAGCTAATCCACAGTTTAAATCAGTAAATATTTACGATGAGCATTCCAGGAAAATAACGCTTCATGCAGCATTGGGTAATAAAACAATGGATGCCATGAAAGTCATGCATAAGGTCAATGAGCAGCAGCAACAAAATCACGCAAAAAAGAACGGAATGAGATTAGGGTAATAAAAGGCGTGAGCAATGGATAGACTGTATTACTTGTCGGATTTTTTTGAAGCCATAGGAACTGATGCCCGCATCAGCATTACTCATATAGGCATTTATGCGGCCTTGTTACAGTATCGCATACAGAATGGCTTTGCCAATCCTATCCAGGTCTTCAGTCATGAGATATTAAGCATTGCAAAATTGTCCTCCGCTATCACCTACCACAAATGCGTTAGAGAACTAAGCGAATACGGCTATATAAGGTATGAGCCGTCTTTTAATCGTATGAAGGGAAGCAAAATCTATTTTGCTGAAAGAAGTGATTAAAATAGAAAAGTGATTTAAAGTTTTGCAAAAGCCCGCGATGGGCTTTTGTCATCTAAAAAGGAGGTGTGAGATGGAAGATGAAGTGTTGATGAGGATCACTCCAGACAAGGCGATAGAAATTTTACGTAAAGATGGAATTGATGTCAATATCGAAGAAGCACAGATTATACTCGACTTTTTATATAGCATGGCGAACATAGTAGTTGAGCAATACATAAGTATGCGGCATTGCAAAGCCGAAATCGTAACACAGACTGTAAAGTAAAAAAACAGCTATGAAAATTGCAGACCTTTATATCAGGGTGAGTACAGACGAGCAGGCAGATAAAGGCTATTCCCAACGGGATCAGGAAGAAAGGCTGCGTAGGTATTGTAACATCAACAACATTCAAATACGCAAGGTAATTTTTGAAGACCATTCCGCAAAGACCTTCAGGCGACCTGCCTGGCAGAACCTGCTGGTAGATTTGCGTAAGCAAAGGGGACATTCAGACTTAATTCTTTTTACGAAGTGGGATAGGTTTAGCCGGAATGCCGGGGATGCTTATCAAATGATCAGCCTTTTAAGGCATCTCGGAGTAGAGCCGCAGGCAGTAGAACAGCCATTGGATTTATCTATCCCTGAAAATAAAATGATGCTGGCTTTTTACCTCGCAGCACCAGAGGTAGAGAATGACCGCAGGGCCTTAAATGTATTTAATGGTATGCGCCGTGCTAAAAAGGAAGGGCGTTGGATGGGCACGGCTCCGATTGGTTATGTAAACAGAATTACGGAAGATGGCAAGAAATATATTGCGCCGAAAAATCAGGATGCTAAAATCATGAAATGGGCATTTGAAGAAATCTTTCGCAACAAACTGAACACAGAACAAATCTGGAAGCAAGCCAGGGAGAGAGGATTGAAATGTAGCAAGAATAATTTTTGGGTAGCGATAAGGAACCCTATTTATTGCGGATTAATTTTCGTTCCTCAGCACAAAGATGAACAAAGCCAACTTGTACAGGGGCAACATGAACCAATTATTACCGCTTCACTATTCTTTGATGTGCAGGATGTGCTGGACGGGAGAAAGAGAAAAGCAGTAAGTAAAAAGGTAATTGCACAGGATGATATTCCATTAAGAGGTTATTTGATTTGCCCTAACTGTGGAAGGTTTTTGACCGGCAGTGCTTCAAAAGGAAGAAAAAAATACTATCACTACTATCATTGCAGTTCCGAATGCGGTGTACGTTATAAAGCAGATGACGCAAACAAGTTAATGATAGAAGCCATCTGGAATGAAGTTCACGATCTTCCGCAACTTAAACTGTTTCGGGAAATTATTACAGCTACTTATATGGATGTGAACCGTGTTGAGAAGGTAGATCAGAAACGCATGGGGGCTCAACTGGATCAGATAAAGCAGCGGCTTTCAAAGGCTCGTGAATTATTGCTGCGTGGAGAAATTGAAGGCGAAGACTATCATACCATTAAGTCAGAAGCCAATGAAAGAATGACTGATATTGAAGTAAAACTACAAACATCCATTTCATTTTCAGACAATATGGAATTGCTATGGGATCTTCCTATTTCCAAATTGTCGCATTTAGAAGAGTTGTTTCAAAATGCAACTGTTATACAAAAAAGAAAAATCGTAAGTACACTGTTTCCCGATAACCTGACGTTCAACGGTGAAAAACTTCACCGCACAACAGTGAGTACAGCTATCAGCTTATTGACTAAAAGCAGGAAATCTCCACAAGAAATAGAGGCAAAAGGTAATGAGAACTATCAGACTGAAAGTGTCCATCTGCACCGTAAACATGCTGTAGCCGTACTACGAAATAGGATGTAGCCTTTCTACTTAGCATCGGGCAACTTAGCCACGATTTTCCCTTTTAACCGCTCGTTGACCAGATAAGCAAGGAAAGTGGCAAACGAAGTAATATCCTGTCCTACGCTTGCCTGCTCCAATGCCTGCATATATTCAGTTCTCCTTTCCACAGGTATAACCGTCCACGGGTATCCACCCGAAGCCAACATTGCATTCATCAGAAACCGTCCTATTCGTCCGTTACCATCCATGTACGGATGGATAAAAACAAAAATGAAATGACCCAATACTGCCCTGACCGATGGCTCTGGTTCTTCTTCTAATAGTTCAAACAGAACGGGCATGGCATCTCTCATAGCATCCACGTTCAGAGGAACGTGTTTGGAGTTCCCGATATATACCTGGTGGTTGCGATAACCTGCAAGGTCCGCCGCTTTTAAAAGCCCGGCGGTAACGCTTGGGTCGAATAGTTGCCTGTACCATTTTGCGTGATCTTTATCCACCTGCTTTCCTGCATTGGCTCCCTTCAATATTGCTGTGATGGTTTCCTTCACCTGCAGAAAGGCTTGGTAGTAGCCTCTGGCAGCCATAGCATCCCTTTGCTTGCGATCTTCGTCATGCGCCTTACTGTTCCACTGACCGCTGCTTACTCTTTCGATAAGTTCCGGTGTCACCCGATACCGTTCTATCGAGAGGGAGTGATAGGCATCTGTTATGTAAATGTCGTCGACGTCCTTCAGGTAGGCTTGTGAATCATCGGGTATGCCGGGAGCTTTGGGAAAGCTGGAAATAATAATCTCACGCATCTGCTGCCACATGAGCCTGATGCGATTGGCGTAGGGAGAGCGTTCACGGGAGGATAGATTAAGGTTCAGTTTGGTTTCAAAAGGATCTTCTTCCCGTATATCATAATCAGCTTGCTTAACAGTATCTACAATCTGGTCAGCTATTTTATCCCTGTTAATATTTCTGAAAGCGCCTGCTAACCTTCCCGCAAATGTGGTGTGACCGTTTTCCAAAAGGATAGGTAGTACCTCCGAAGCATCTCTTATCAACGTAAGGGCTGTGCGGGCATCTATGGCATTCCTTGTATAAATGCTTGGTGAGCTGTAAACCAAAGCAGCCGGCAGATTGTACATCCTGATTCCATTGGTTACGATGGTTTGATCCGCTGGAGGAATACCAGTCCTTAAATTGAACAGGGACGTGTTATGTGGTAAGGGCGTAGGGTTATTATTTCCTTGTGGTGAACGTATCATCAACTGTTGAGGTACTGCGCTGTTTCCCGCATGGATGAGCAGCGACTGGTCTGCTGATAAGCACCAGTCATCGCCAAATTTGTGATTCAGGAACTTTACAATAAATTCCCAATAGGAACTGTACCATGACGTGGTTTCACCTTCCTTTTCCGCAGGATCGGTAGGTATATACCATCCCTTTGTCACCTCACGGATAAAGCCGTTTTTAAGAAGTATCTCCCTGTATTTCCTGTTGGGCATTTCATCGGTATGGATACCGACAACGCCGTTATCCTGTAATTCTTTCAGGAATTTAAGCGATTCTACCAATCTTTCGCGGGGTGTGGCCATATCGAACAGTTTGAATTTTATGTGGCTAATAAGCTATTGTGCCTGTTAAATTATAAACATGGGCGTTCATTCTTATTAAACCCTGTCGGTTTTCTAATATTAAACAAAGATGTAGCAAATTTAGTAAATTTTGACGTGATAATACTATTAAATCTTGCTCAATCTCATTTTTTCTTCTTATCTTTACATAGTACCACACTTAATTTTTTAGTTATGAAAATAGCAGACCTTTATGTACGGGTAAGTACGGACGAACAGGCCGATAAGGGCTATTCGCAACGTGACCAGGAGGAACGTTTGCGGAAATACTGTGAAATCAACAATATCCGGGTTAGGAAAGTAATCTTGGAAGACCATTCGGCTAAGACTTTCAAACGACCGGCTTGGACAGGACTATTGGGTGATTTACGGAAACACAAAGGGCATACCGACCTTATCTTGTTTACTAAATGGGACAGGTTTAGCCGTAACGCAGGAGATGCGTATCAAATGATCAGTACCCTTCGGCGGTTGGGTATCGAGCCGCAGGCGGTAGAACAACCCCTTGACCTTTCAATTCCGGAAAATAAAATGATGCTGGCGTTTTACCTTGCTGCACCGGAGGTAGAGAATGACCGGAGAGCGTTAAATGTGTTTCATGGGATGCGCAGAGCTAAGAAAGAAGGGCGCTGGATGGGAACCGCACCCATTGGTTATGCCAACAAGGTTAATGAGAATGGCAAGAAATATATTGCCCCGAAAGATATTCAGGGTGATATAATGAAGTGGGCGTTTGAAGAACTATCTCGCAGTAAACTCAATACTGAACAAGTATGGAAGAAAGCAAAAGAAAAAGGATTAAAGTGCAGCAAGAATAACTTTTGGGTTGCCATACGAAACCCGATATACTGCGGATTGATATTTATTCCCAAATACAAAGAAGAAGAAAGCCTGTTGGCAAAGGGACAACATGAACCTTTGATCTCTGAAGCCCTCTTTTATGATGTTCAGGATGTATTGGATGGACGCAAACGGATTTTGGGAACAAAAGTTACAGCCGATGACAGCATTCCATTGCGAGGTTTCTTAATCTGTCCAAAATGCGGAAGGATGTTGACAGCCAGTGCATCTAAAGGGAGAACACAATATTACCATTACTATCATTGCAGTTCTGCTTGCGGTGTTCGATACAAAGCAAAAGAGACAAATGATAAAATGTTTGAAGAAATCAAAAAATATGTTTGGCCGCTTTCAAGACTTGAAATGTGCAAAGACGTAATCACGTCAACATATAAGTCAAAAGAACGTGGAGAAAGAGATGAACAAAAAGATTTGAAGGTACAATTGCAGGAGGTCAACAACCGGGTTGTAAAAGCAAGAGAACTGCTTTTATGCGGCGATATTGAAGGTGATGATTATCGGGCTATCAAATCTGAATGTGAGGAAAAGATCAATCGGCTGGAAGCAAAATTAAAGGCTGCTGTAAATTTCCAAACAACGGTAGAGCCTTTATGGAACAAAGCGTTTAACAACATTGCGCAGCTTGATACATTGTATAGGGAAGGTACAGTAGAACTAAAACGAAAGATAGTTGGTTCGATGTTCCCTGAAAATCTCGTATTCGACGGTTGCCAACATCGAACCAAAAGATTGAATGAAATCATCAACATTATATCCTTAATAGACAAGGAATTAAAGCCAAAAAAAAATGGGACAAGTCGTTTGAATTTTGACTTGTCCCATATGGTGATCCCCCTGGGGCTCGAACCCAGGACCTACTGATTAAGAGTCAGTAGCTCTAACCAACT
>APMI01010320.1_pt1 | contig 33437 bp, 33 predicted proteins | sample 667938 | NCBI WGS metagenome assembly APMI01 (sample SAMN01084076, study PRJNA167559) | wastewater metagenome | biome: Wastewater | place: Denmark: Ejby Moelle, Odense | collected 2011-11-28
CACCGAGATCTACACTCTTTCCCTACACGACGCTCTTCCGATCTATGGCAAAAACATGTGGCAGCCCGTCGATAGTTCCTACGCGTTGGCGCTCCTTATCGCCTACGGCTGCATTGTGAATGATGGCATCGAAAGCGCCCAGGCCATTTACCCGGGCGGCGAGCTGTTTTGTTTCCTCTATGGAGGAAAGGTCGCCAAACAATGCTGCCTCGGCACCGGGTGCCGCTTTTAATGCATCTTCGGCGCGCTTTCTGTCGCGGCCATGTACTACCACGCTGTGGCCGTCTTTGATGAGCAATAGTGCTTCGAGGTGTCCCAGACCGTCGGCCGAACCGGTTATGAATATCCTTGCCATGTATATCTTATTTTACCAGCGGAAAGTTTTGCCATGTTTTGCACATAGACCGTGCCCGGGGCCGGAAACAGCGTATGCAAATATATTTTTCTTTACTTGCTATCTTGTTGCATAAAAAGCAAACATTAAAGTTATTGCAACATACAGCGCACCGCAAAGCGTGGACAGGCCTACAAATATCCCGTTCCATTTGCGCCGCCTCCACAGTATCATGGCCGCCTGTGCCGCCAGCAGGCAGGTAACAAATTGAAAAATGCAGAATAGCACAGCCAACAACATAGAAGCAGGTGCAACTTTAGGATCGAACATGATGTAGGTGAGCAGGAAGGGTAATACAATGATGGCGTAAAGTAAAGCGGGATGCTGCTTCGAAAGTCTATCTTTCAGTGTGCCCAGGTTGTGCAAAACGAAGAGCGCACATATAAATACCAGCACGCCGAAGGGAATGAAGAGTGGTGCCATAATTAGTTATTGTAGTAATACAACGTAAAACAGGGTATAAAAATTATATTAGTTTTTGCATTTAGTGAGCGCGTACCGCTCACAGGTAAAGCATTGCAATTTTTCAAAGCCTTTAGGGAAATCTAAAACTTGTTATACAGGGGTTAAGCAAATGTTATCCAGCTGTTAACGGGTGGCGTTTTTTCGGTGTCGATGATAGTGGTCATTAAATTTGTGGCAGGAAAAAGATCACAATTATGACAATGAATCTTGACATTGTAAAAAATGTATACGCCAAAACATCTTCTAACACCCGCTGGGAAGATTTCATCCATCAACTGGAAAAAGGCCTGTCTTTAATAGAGCATGCAGAAGACCTGCATAAGCGTCCGCTGGACGAAATGAGGGCTGCAAACATAGCGCTTACTTACAACCGTGAGCTGATGTTGTACAGCCTGATGAGCTAATTCATTCACATTATAATATCGCCGCGACATATGCGTTAATGTGTTGATGCGCAGGTATTTCCTTTGCTTTTTATTTTTGATATGTACTATTGCTGCCAGTGCGCAGGATGATGAGGACCATAGTGAAAGGCCACTAAGAGACGCTCTACCACTCAATGCAAACGATAATCCTTTTATAGGTGGTGTGCTTTTAGGCGGCAATATATCAAGTATCATCAATGATTATTACCCTCGTTATTCACGTGTAGGCGTTAATGCCGGCCTTACCGTTTATACCCGGATAAGGAACCGTACCTGGTTCAGTATAGAACTACTCTACTCTCAAAAAGGTTGTATTGGTGTACGCGAAGTGGCCTCTTACGCAACCGGCAGCTTTTTTGAAAAATATCATCTTCGGCTCGACTACGTCGAAATGCCTATACTGCTGCATGCATTTGTGAAGCCTTTGTATCATATTACCATCGGCGCCAGCTATTCTTACCTGCTGTCTGAAAAAGAAACATTATTCAGCGACCAGCCTTATGTGATCGATCCGCTCAAATATTATTCACGCAAAATGGGAGTTGATTATATACTGGGTGGCGGCCTGCACCTGGGTAAGAAGATATACCTGAATATCCGCTACCAAAGATCATTATTGCCGGTGCGTGACCTCGCTCATGTATACCCGATAGTGGGCTATGGTAATTTTTATAATAGCTGCATTGCTATGCAGCTGATGTATATGGTGCGGTAGGTATGCTACTTCATCATTGCAGTGACCTTTATAAAATGAAATGGGCCGCAGCTGTCTGTAAGCACATAGCTCAGGTACACACTTTGCGGAAACACCGCAGAATCGATATAACTGTTTGCCGGGAAATTAAAGAAGCGATAGCTGCTATCCTGGTTGTCCAGCCGCAGCACATAGCCACCACAACATGCACACTTGCGATAGTCGTAGCCGGTGATAGTGCCATGCACCATACCATTATTATTATTTTTCCTGCAGGCAATTATTGTAGATGCCAATAAAGAAAGTATTACCAGTTTTTTCATAAGGGGTATTTACATAAAAGTACCCAATATGATATGATACCTCTACCCCGTTACGGGGGAGAGAGCGAAAAAACGTGTAATATTTATGTCATTATTTAGGCGACAAAGCCGAGATCACTTCGGCTGCTTTGTCACCAATGCTTTTGAGTATCTCGCCCTGGTTGGTTATGATGCCACCCTGGTTGGCCACTATCTTCGATTGGTTATTGATGATACCTGTTTGATTGTCGGTTATGGCAGATTGGGTACCTAATATACCTGCCTGGTTTTGTACAATGGTTATTTGGTTCTTTTCGATGCGGTTTATATCTGCCTGCAGTGTGTCAAGTTTGCTGAGTATATCTTTGAGTAGTTGTTCCATAGTAGCATTATTAATTTAATGCTCAAATATAATGAATCAGCTTGATGCTTATAGTTTCACTATTGGATAAAAAAAAGTATTTTTAAATACACATCTATATCCCTTCGCAAATGCTCCGCAAAAAGATACAAAGGCTAAACTGGTTCTTCCTGAAAAGGAATATAGTGAGCCAGCTGCTGCTGCTAACGCTGGCATCATTTGTCCTCAAGATAGTGATCATACCCATAGAACTGCTCATTGCAAAAATGGAGCACGTAACTGAAAAGCCCCCTCACGGAGCAGACATATTACCCTATGCACTTATTGTTGCCCCACTAATAGAAACATTGGTTTTCCAGTTGGGGGTATTTATACTGTTCAAAAAAGTGTTCAATTGGGGAGCAAATAAGAACGGCTATATCATATTGATATCCGCATTGCTCTTCGGTCTCTCGCATAGTTACAGCATCCGTTACGAGTTCTTTGCTTTCCTTATGGGCATCGTATTGGCCTATGCTTATTACCTGTATCATAAAGATGCCGGCAAAGCATTCTTTCGCGTTACCTTATTGCATGCTATGCATAACGGAATTGCTTCTGCGATGGTATTGCTTTTCCCTTCCTTAAAATAGGCTAAGGTGCAGGTACTGAAAAAGTGCCTTGCTCTACCTGTGTTGAATCTGTGCAGGTAAAATTAAAGGTACCTGTGATATTTGGTGAGGTTGAAGTTAACGTTACATTCCCACTGCAGGCCATCGCGAAGTTGATAGCCTTGTTCTCATAACTGGCGCGGAATGAATTGGCACCGGTATCAATAGTGAATGTACCTGTGGTATAATTCTTCGGCAGGTAGATGGCGATATTTGCGCCATTGCCTTTGTATGTTCCCTCAATGGTCACGCCTTCTGTGGTACGCGTGGCAAGGCATTCATCGGCTGTCCATGGGGCACCTGCGGCATTGGTGGCATGCATGTATGCCTGGTTGTTGTGCTTATTGCAGGAGAATGAACAGGTAATAATGGTAAGGAGTAATGCAATCAAAGAGGATATCTTGCGCATAAGGTGGTCTTTTTAAAGGGGATTAAAGATTAACTTATTGCAAATGTTATGCCATTTTTCTTTACCTGTACCTTAGCCCGATCGTGAGGGGGAAGGTAAAAGTGCTGATGGTTGACCGGTAACCGGGGTAAGCGGCTAAACCGCTGGTGACATGCCGCATAGCAAGCCTTATTGATAAACCCAGGTGCTTTCCGTCAGTGAATACATAACCGGCCTGTACCCCATACACCAGGCCATTTTCTACTTGGTTAAGGCCGAGGCCCAGCGCTGCCCCGGCAAAGAAAGCTTTATGCTTCCACGGTTTTATATTGAACTCAGCAAGGGGAGCGATCTCCCGGTTGATAATTGTTACGTCGTAGCTCTGGTATGTGCTACCGTTAAGTGTACGGGATGGAATATTGCCTTTAAGACGCCACAGCATATCAACAGACAAGCCCGCCTGGAATGTACTGTCTATATTATATAGCAGATGTGCCGAAGCCGTATAACTAAAAACGCCACCGTTTGGAGGTATTCTACTATAAAAACCTGAGATATTATAGTTGCTTGTAGTAAATACGCCGGCTGATACGCCAAACTCCAGGCTGCGCGCGAAAGATGAAGCTGATATGGTAGCTAATACCAGCGATAGTATTATAGATAGCCTTTTCATAGGTAATTTATGTGAGGGCAAATGTAAAAAAACCCCCCTTTTGGATCATATATTGTTTATTAAATTGCAGCATAAATTAGATGTATGAAAATGCTAAATAGGAAAAACATAATTGCTAAACTGCCCGAAATATTGCTGAGCGCAGTGGTATCGGGTTTAGCAGGAGTAGTAATATATTGGTGGCGAGGCAACTCGAATGCTCCGTATATCTGTTTTGCTGCAGGTGCTACGTATGCCTTGCTAAGGCCACAGCGCAGGAAGGAAATGAAATAAGCTACTCCTTATCTTTAAAGAAAATAAAGTAAATACTAACGCCGATAAACAAGAGCGCCATGTATAGTGGCGAGATAGGGTGCTTTGATGGGATATGCCTGCTAATGCGCATCAACTCAGATATCATGACCAGCAGGCCACCTGACAGCATAATGATGCCTATGGTAATATTAATGTTGCGCTTCACTTTAGGCTAATTTACGAAAATAGATAAGAAAAAATTTAACTTTTATTGTTGTACCAATAGTTATCTTTATAGGGTAAAAAATATGCTATGAAAAAGCTGTTCCTATATTTGTTGCCTGCATGTTTTTTTGCTACTACAGGATTTGCGCAGCATGATGTTAATAATATCAACCTGATAAAGGAAGATCCTGAAGGTATTATTGATCATACTCCTCTGCCGCGACTCGATAAGGTGGACGATATGGAATCTCAATACATACTACTTGATAATACATCCGGCTATTATAGCCCTAAAGAGTGGAAAGAAATGCCACGTAGGATCGACTTTTTTCAAAATGAAAAGGCCCTTGACAATACGCCGTACCTGCCTAAACGCAAATATGATCCCTGGCAAAAAAAGTGGTTAAAGAGTTAGTAACTGAAGCTGGTTTTATCAAAAAAGAAATAAAAAATTCATTTCTGGATACCGGGATATGATTTCCAGTTTATACTTTTATAGCCTAACTATAAATCTATAAATGAAAAAACTTATCTTTTCCCTGGCGCTATGCGCGCCCCTGATCTGCCGGTCACAAACCAACGAAGCAATACAACTGCAGTTAGATACAATTAAGCACCAAATGAAAATGAGCGGCAAACAACTGGTGCGTTATGAACGCCAAATGCTCGTGGGAATAGGCATGGAAGTTGGCGGTACTGCGTTGACCTATATTGGCCTGGATATTAACGCCAGTGAAGGCGATGCCTCTGCTACCCCGCTCATAGTTGCAGGTGTTGTTATAGACCTGGCCGGACTTTTCCTAAGCATTGCGTCACACCATCATATTGGCCTGGCGGGCATGTATCTACGAAACAATGCGCTTACTTACGACCTGCCAATTAAGAAAAGAAGGGTACAGCCGTAAATACAGGTTGAAGTGGCACAATTTTTTTTAACGCTATTATTACCGGCCTTGGGGATGTCAAGTATGCACAAGGGGCAGCAAGAATGCGGATCATATTTTCATACTTTCTGACCGCAACCAACGAATAGGTAGGCGAGCTTGTAGCCTTTTTCTTTGAGGCCGGTTTTTTTATTCACTCACTTTGCTGCAGCTGCACCATTCTTCTATAGATACCATTTTCTATATCCACAAGTTCTTTATGCGTGCCTTCTTCCACCACTACACCTTCTTCCAGCACTACTATTTTATCGGCATTACGGATGGTAGACAGCCTGTGAGCTATAACAAAGGAAGTGCGGTTCATCATCAGGTTGTTCATCGCTGCCTGCACCAGTGCCTCGGATTCCGAATCCAGCGAACTCGTAGCTTCATCCAATATCAGGATGGCCGGGTTTTTGAGAATAGCCCTTGCTATGGCCAGCCGCTGGCGCTGACCGCCTGACAGCTTAATTCCCCGCTCACCCACTATTGTTTTATACCCTTCGGGGAATTTGGATATAAACTCATGCGCATTAGCTTTTTTGGCGGCCTCAATAACTTCAGCTTCTGTGGCGCCGGTTTTTCCGTACAGGATATTGTCATAAATAGAACCGCCGAAAAGATGCACATCCTGCGGCACAAGCGCCATTTGCATTCTTAACTGGGCCAGTGGTATGTCGCAAGCATCTTTATCGTCAAAAAGTAATTGGCCGGAGACGGGCTCATAGAACCTTAATAAGAGCGAGGTAAGTGTGCTTTTGCCCGCACCGCTGTGCCCTACTATGGCTATCTGCTGGCCCCGGGCAACCGTTATATTTATATTTTTCAACACTGCGATATCCTGCCTGCCGGGGTAGCTGAAACTGACATTGCGCAATGTAACCGCGCCTGACAATTTAAAACGTTCATTCAAAAGTTGTGGTCCAATTTCAACATTCTCAACATTCTCGGCCAGGATCTCCCTGATCCTAAGTGTGGATCCTACCATCTTCTGAAAATCGGCATAAGAATCGGCGGAAGTAGATATTGTATTGCCTATAATGGCCGTGTACAATACAAAGGCCGTAAGGTCGCCATAGGAGATTTCACGGTGATACATTAAGTATGAGCCATAAAGTACAACAGCCAGGATGGTAATAAATATCCCGGTAATAACGAAGGATAAGAACAGCGCCCGGGCTTGGCCCATTTTCACAGAAGCCTTGGTCGTTTTATCCATGTTATTGTTGAACCTGTTGGTCTCGAACCACTCGTTGCCAAAGGCTTTTACGTTGGCTATGCCCTGCAATGTCTCCTGTATCACCGTGGCGGTATCAGCCATGTTATCTTGTGTCCTTATTGAAAGGCCCCTTGTTCGCCGCCCCAACAGGGTACCAATAATGAAGATCACGGGTATTATAGCAAGCATAAGCAGGGTTAGCTCATATGATATGTAAAATATCATGCACATCGAAATAATGAAAGTGAGCGTGCCTCTGACCACAAAGGGCAATATATTGCTAAAGGAGACCTGGAACTGCTCAACATCCATATTTATCCTGCTGGACAATTCCCCCACCCTGCGCTGTGTGAAAAAATCCATCGGCATCATCACGATCCGTTTATAGATATCTTTCCTGATATCGGCGATCATATTATCCCGAACATTGGTAAATATGCGAATACGCGCGAATATGGCTACCATCTGTATTAAAAGGATGACAAGCATAATGTAGGTAAGCCCCGTGGGACTATACCATGAGTACTTATAGCCATGAAAGTGATAGGCAGAGAATGGTGAATAAAACTGACCGGTAGCACCGGCTTTTTTAGCCACTGCATCTATAAGCTTCTTTAAAAGAAAAGGGAATGACATAGTGGTGGCGCTCATCACAGCAAGCAATACCAGGGTAAGAATAAACTTATCCTTGTAGGGCCGTATATAGCTGAGTAAGCTAAGGGCTTGCTTAAGATTTTCTTTGGTAACGCCGGCCTTGAGGGGGGAAGCCTTAGACGCACTGCTATTTTCTGCCATGCTGATACAGGTAAATGGCTGTTAATATCATTAAATATAAGCTAAAATACCGTACCGTGCAATACCGGAAAACTTAAAAAAGCCTGTAGGGAACATTGAGGCCCAAAAACAAAGGACTGGTATGCTATTCGGTCAGTTGCATACGGCTCATGTTCCTGTACAGGCCCTCTTCTATCCGGAGTAACTCCTGGTGGGTGCCCGATTCTGTTACCATACCATCTTCCAGTACTATTATCTTATCCGCATTGCGGATGGTAGACAACCTATGTGCAATAACAAAAGAAGTGCGGCCTTTCATCAAATAATTCATAGCCTCCTGTACCAGTGCCTCCGATTCGGAATCAAGGGAACTTGTAGCTTCATCCAATATCAGGATAACAGGGTCTTTAAGTATAGCACGGGCTATGGCCACACGCTGGCGCTGCCCGCCTGATAGCTTTATACCACGCTCCCCTACCACGGTCTTGTATCCTTCAGGGAACTTACTAATAAAATCATGAGCGTTTGCCTTCTTAGCGGCTTCCATTACTTCTTCCTCTGTTGCATCGGGCTTTCCGTATATAATGTTCTCGTAAATAGTGCCGCCAAAAAGATGCACGTCCTGCGGTACGAGGGCCATCTGCATCCTCAACTGTGCCATAGGTATGCTATGAGCTTCCCTGTCATCAAAAAGCAAGCTGCCGGAATCCGGTTCATAAAACCGCAACAACAGCGATGTAATAGTACTTTTTCCGGCACCACTTGGCCCCACGATAGCTATCTGCTGGCCTTTCCCGGCGTCTATACTTACATTTTTAAGCACCATTACATCTTTACGGCCGGGATAGCTAAAACTGATATTTTGAAGAGAGACCTTACCCTTAAGTTTGTACCGCTCATCGGCAGCCTCGCTATCTACATTTACATCCTCTATTTTATCCATCAGCAATTCCCGCACACGCTGTGTGGCACCTATGCTTTTTTGCAATTGGTTGTAGAGATCGGCAAAACTGGCCAATGTGCTACCCAGGAAAGCGGTGTAGATGATAAATGCAGTAAGGGCCCCATAAGACAATAAGCCTTGCTGCATGAGATGTGTACTATACCAGATCAAAAAGATAAGCGTGCCAAAAATGCTAAAGATGAGCAGTGAATTGAACAGGGCCTGTTGTACCCCGCTCTTTAGAGCAAGCTTTACACTGTTGCTGATACTTGCAGTATACCTTTTTACTTCGTACCATTCATTGCTGAAGGCCTTTACATTGGTAATGCCCTGCAGGCTTTCCTGCACCACTATACCCGAATCGGCAAGCTGGTCCTGCGCCTCCCGGGATAATTTTTTAACCCGGCGGCCGAAAATGAAGGCAATAGCCGCTGTAAATGGTATCATGCATAGCATGAGCAATGTAAGCTTTGCCGAGATAAACAATATGAGGCAAATGCATATTAGAAAGGTCATAACAACCCGTATGGTCTGCGGCACTACTGATGTGATAGTATCCTGGATCTGTGCCACATCAACGCTAATGCGGCTGGACAGTTCGCCTACCCTGCGTTGAGTGAAGAATTCCATGGGCATTCTTATCATGCGTTTATATATATCCTGCCTGATATCGGCTATCGACCGCTCGCCCACTTTGGTAAATAAATACGCCCGGAAAAAGGAAATAACCACTTGCAGTAAAAGCAGGCCAAGCATTATGGCCATTAACCAGGAAGCCGGGATATGGAACGTGGCATCGTCCGTATCATGTGCCTTATCGATCATTGACTTGAACAACAAGGGAAATGATGTGGTAATGCCGCTAAGCACCGTGGTGAGCGCCAGGGCGGTAAAAAACTCTGCACGGTAGGGCTTTACATACCTGAATAAGGACAATGCTTCACGTAAACCTTCTTTACTTAAGGATACTTTCGGGAGGTCTTGAGTTATATTCCTGTTATTTGGCCGTGCCATTTGTCCGAATTGTCCTTTTTTTCTAAATAATTAAGCAAAATAAGCCCCTTCCTGCTCAAAGCACAAATATAATTCGGTGAACGGCGGATATGGGCAGGTTAACATAAGCAGCCGATTTTTGGGAATTCAATAACTATAAAATAGCTATCTTTATCGCTCCTGAAAATAACATCGTTAGGCTTTGTCCAAAGTACTTTATTATATATCGCTGCCCTTTATTTATTTAGTGTCAGTACTGCCTTTCCCCCTATTATACCTGCTGTCCGATGCCTTATATGGCCTGTTGTATTATATAGTGGGTTACCGTAAGGACATCGTATTGCAAAACCTGCGCAATTCGTTCCCGGAAAAGAGTGAAAAGGAGATACTGGCCATCAGGAAGAAGTTTTATAAATACCTGGCCGATCTTTTCCTGGAAGTATTTAAGACCTTGACTATTAGTAAGCCCACGATGATGCGCCACTGCTATTTTGACCCGGCGACGAAGGAAATGGTGGAAAAGCTGGCTGCAGAGAATCGCAGTTTTATTATGGTGCTAGGCCACCTTGGCAACTGGGAATGGGGTGGCAATACCTTCAGCCTGCAGCTGCCGCACCAGCTTTATGTAATATACCACCCTATTAAAAACAAGCAGGTGGACAACCTGATGTACAATATGCGCACCCGTTTTGGCACAAAGCTGATAGCTATGAAGGATACCTTCAGAGCGGTGCTCTCCAAGCAAAACGAACTGTTCTCGCCTGCTTTCATAGCCGACCAAACCCCCTCGTCGGCTGAGAAGGCATACTGGACCACTTTCCTGAACCAGGATACCGCAGTATTTCGCGGACCTGCAGCAATAGCCCGGAAAACGAACTACCCGGTGGTGTACGCGCATATTAAAAGAAGAAAAAGAGGTTATTACGAAATGTTTGGCGAGATTGTTGCAGATAATCCTGCAACGATGACCGAGGACCAGATACTGGAGATATACACGCATAAGCTGCAACAGAATATCATAGAACAGCCCGAAGTGTGGCTATGGTCGCACAGGAGATGGAAACTAAAAAAGCCTGCAGAAGCATAAAATATTGGTAGAAGAAAAAACATATAGCAACCTCCGCACCGGTAAGGACCTGATCCTTGCCACCAAGCCTTTTGCAAAGGAGGACAGGAAGAAGAGTTGGTTTTACCTGCTCTCTACCCTTATACTCTTGATATGTGCATGGGTGGGCACTTTTGCCTTTCCATGGCTGGGCCTTAAGTTGTTCTTCAGTATACTCACCGCATTGATCATGGTAAGGCTCTTTGTTATATACCACGATTTTTTGCACCACACCATATTACATCGTTCAGCTTTAGCTACGGTAATTATGGAGACCTATGGGGTATTAGTATTAGTACCCCCAAGTATATGGAAGCGCTCGCACGATTATCACCATAACCATAATTCAAAGCTCTTTAGTGCGAGTATAGGCTCCTATCCCATCGCTACCAAGCGTAAATATTACTCCATGAGCAAGAAAGAGCGCCGGTTGTATCTTGCCGTTCGCCACCCGCTCACTATCATTATGGGTTACTTCAGCATGTTCATGCTGGGAATGTGTATCAATTCCTTCCTCAGCAACCCTAAGCGGCATATGGATTCTCTTTTGTCTTTAGTACTGCATTTTGCCATTGTTACATTGGTCATCATGCACTTTGGCTGGATGGTGTGGCTCATCAGTATTTTTATACCTTTTATGATATCCTCTTTCTTAGGGGCCTATCTTTTTTACGCGCAGCATAATTTCCCGGGTGCCACCTTTTCACCTAATACTGAATGGAAATATGATATAGCCGCACTGGCATCATCGAGCTATATGGATATGGGCCCTTTCATGCGCTGGTGCACCGCTAACATAAGCTACCACCATATACACCACCTTAATTCGCGCATACCATTCTATCGCCTGCCCGAAACGATGGCAGCCATACCCGAATTGCAACATCCCCGCAAAACATCATTGATGCCCCGGGATATGATAGCATGTTTCCGTCTTAAAGTGTGGGACCCTTCTGTGGGTAAGATGATCGGTTTTAAAGAGATGAAAGCACAGCAGCATTAAACTGTATGTTCCTGCAATTCAGCTATCGCAGTGAACAAAGCTGACTCCTCTATGAAGAAAAGTTCCAGTAAAGCAGTGTAGATACCCAGCATTTTATAGCGTAGTTCCTTGTATCCTACTGTTTGTTCGGTATGCAGGTAGGCCGGGATGGCCAATTTGTGCAAGCGGCAAAGCGAGTCGAGTATTACATTGTTAGCCTCGCCGATGGGAATAAAATTTACGTTGTCATTCAGTTTGCAGTTACCCGTACATGTAGCGCAGTCATGGCCGTCCTGCTTCTTTTCATAGAGGGCTTTCACCGAAGGCACTAAAAAATCCTGCCGCTCAGTAATATCATGTTTAATGGTAAAGAGCAGGTGCAGGCAAAAATTGGTATAGATACGTTCAGGCGACTGGGTACCGCTTTTTTTGGTCAATCCCATGGCCAGGCTAATAGCCTCTTCGCATAAAGCCCTGACAGGCGCATAATATTCACGCTCCAGTTTGTCAGCTATTGCCGGCAGCTTGATATTGTAATATTCTATTAAATTAATTTCCCGTACCAATATTCTGTTTCCCTCTCTTTTTTAATACCAAATACAAAAAAAGAATAATGCAGAAAGGCAAACAATGATCATGATCATAGAAAACGATGACCTTGGTCATCTATTATAAAAAAATGAGCGATACAGCATTGAAAAAATGCTACACCGCTCATTCGTTAATATGAGGGTATCCTATCCTGTTATCTGAACTTTTTTGATTTGCACCTTATCACCCTGTTTCACGCTCACAAAGTAAATTCCCGGAACAACCCCGGTTAAATTAATTGCATGTATCGTTTCCGCTCCATTAATGGTCTCTTCGTATACAGTAGTGCCCAGTGCATTTAATACCTTGATCTCCGTCTTACCTTTAGCACTCAGCAATATATTTACGATGCCTGTGAAGGGGTTAGGGTAAATCTGTACTTTCGGAGTATTGCCACCAACATACTCTACACCTGCTACGCCCGTCCACTTTGCCAGCCCTGTATACGCCGAGTAGATATTGCCATTAAAATTCTCTGCCGCATAGAAACTGGTATAAGCAGCATTACCGCCGAACATGGGATGCCACGTGTTACCATCCCACCTTGCTGAGAGGAAAACCGAATCATCGGCGGTATTCACCTTTTGTATTGCACCTGTTACATACAGGTTGTTGTCATCAACCGCCATGCAGTCGTTTGACAGTTGGCCATTGCCGGTAAGTCCACCATTCACATCATTCCATGCAGTGCCATTCCAGCGGGCTATACCACGAGTTTTCACATTGCCCGACCATTCAAGTGCACCTATTACATATAGCTCATTATTGAACAGTATCATATTTGCGGCATTGGCCACATTGACATTAGGCAACTGTGGGATCGTATCATAAAATCCTGGTAATGCAGTCCATGTAGTGCCATCAAATTTTGCAAAACCATTGGCGCCATTAGCCATATTCATTGCCCCTATATGCGAAAAGCTACCCGATGCATACAGGTCATTACCCATTACGACCAATCCGCTAACACCATCTGTTGCGCCTACACTTATCCAGGATGTACCATCCCATTTGGCTACACCATTCTGTCCACCCGCGTAAAGTGCTCCATTGTAGATGGCCATGCAGTCTGCCCCGCCTATGCTTGGGGCTGTGGCACCCAGGGCCACCCAATTGGTACCATCCCATTTACAAACCCCAAGACCGGGATGGGCGTTCACACCCGCTACCGAGTCTATATCGCCGCCCACATACAGTTCGCTGTTCCATACCACCATGCAGTTAATACCGAATGTGCTTTGGTTCAGTTCCGGTGTCACTTTACCCAGCGATGTCCATGCGGTGCCATCCCATTTCGAGATGCCCTTGTTGTTTTGCGATGCGCCGCCTGCATATAGCTCCGTAGTACCTTTAGCTTTAAGTGCATAAACGTCAAAACCCGGACCCGTCGCCGGACCCACTTGTATCCACTGTGCCGATGCATTACCCACTAGCGACAAGCCAAGCGCAAGCAATAAACTGAATTTTGTAGCAGTTATCTTCATAGAATTAATTTTGTGATGAACTGAATTTATCATTCACAAAAGTCTATGAAACGGCAGTGCCGGGAAATCCCTGCCGGCAGGTATATTTTGTCCTTAAAGTGTTGAAATGTCTACACCAGCTTATTCTCGTAGGCGTATTTTATCAATCCTACTATGCTTTTCGCCACCGTTTTGCGGAAGATGTTTTTTCTATGGGCCTCTACGGTATGCTCACTTATAAACAAAGTTTCTGCTATCTCTTTATTGCTCTTCTCTGCAGCAATTAGCTTAATAATTTCTTTCTCTCTTGCAGTCAACAAGTCTTTAGCAGCGATGGTTTTCATAAGTATGCCTGCTACACTGCTGCTATAGTAATAAGTACCATTGTGCACTTCCATTATCGCCTCCAGCAGTTCTTTCTTTTCTATGTCCTTCAGCAAATACCCTTCAGCCCCTGTGCTCAGCAACTCATGTATGATCTCCTTCTTGTCGAACATCGACAGTGCGATGACTTTGGTTACAGGGTATTTATCTTTTACTATCCGCGCCAGCTCAATACCCGTCATACCGGGCATTTCTATATCTGTTATCAATACGTCTACATCGTGCAGTTGCAGGTAGGCTATTGCTTCTGCTGCGCTATTGCCCCATCCCACCACCTTTATATCCGGCACATTTCCTAGCAGGTTGGCCACACCCTCCACAAAAATTTTGTGGTCATCAACCAGGTATAGTTTTATCGCATTACCCTGCATAGCTTATTTCTCTTAAAGGTATACTGATCTCCAACTTTGTGCCTTGTCCTTTATTTGCTGATATATTCGCGACTCCTTTCATTATATCCACGCGCGAGTAAATATTGTTCAATCCATTACCAGCCTTCAATGCTGCTTTGTCAAACCCGATCCCATCATCAGCTATACTCAGTTCAACAATGCTGTTTCTCTGCTGTAGTTCGATCGCAATATTATTTGCCCCTGCGTGCTTTATAATATTGTTGCAGGCCTCCTGTACTATGCGGTATATATTTAATTCCGCCGCCGGTGCTATTTTCTCCTGCACCATGTAGCTAAGCTGCACGCGCATAGTCTCCCCAGAACCTATTTGCTCCGCCATTTCCTCCAGCGCGGTTTGCAATCCCGCCTTAGCCAGTATGCCCGGCATCAGCTCGTGCGATATACTACGGACTTCCTTTATTGCATCACCCGCCAGCTTCTTCGTGCTGTTCAGCAGTTTTTCATTTGCGGCATCTGTTTCTATGCCCGATATATTCAGCTTTATCAGCGACAGCAATGCCCCAACACCATCGTGCAGGTGTTTGGAAAGTTTTGTCTTCTCATCCTCTTGCGCGCGGAACACGGCATGCACTCTTAGCTCGCGTTCTTGTAGTAATTTGTTCTTTTGCTGCAAGCGGTAACGGTTATAATATATGCCACCGGTCAACAGCGCAAATGCAAAGACTGTCAGCAACAAGTATTCCCTGTTCCGTTCTTTTGACAATTGCAGGGCCTTTATCGCATTCTCTTTTTGCAGCAAGGCATTTTCCTGTTCTTTTTTTCCCGTATTATATTTTGTCTGCATCTCTGCGATCTGCCCGGTACTCTCCTTCGTGTACAGCGAGTCCTTAATGTCAGAGTAGTGTTGGTACGCATCCAGCGAAGCCTTATAATCTCCACGTCCACCATATGCTGCAGATAATCCTTTCCACGCTTCTTTCAGGATGTCATTCAGTCCTACAGCTCCGGCTATAGTTTTCGCAGCATCGTAATATTGAATTGCCTTGTTGTAATTTTTGAGTCGTACATACACATCCCCCGCTGCTATGCTTGTTTCTGCGATACCTCTTTTATCAGCCAGCGCATTTTGTAAGGCCAGTGCTTTGTCCAGGCATTGCAGCGCTTCATTCGTCTTTCCCTGTTGTCCATAGATAGCCCCAATATTCGATAACACCGAGCTCATAAGCCCATTATCACTATTCTTTGTCGCCACTTCCATGCCCCGCTCCAAATAGTAGAGGGCGCTGTCGTAGTTGTTCAGTTCTTTATACGCAGCCCCCATACCATTATAACTATAGCCCAGCATCACAGGCTTGCCGCTTTTCGTTTCAGTAGCTATCGATGCCGCATAATAACTAAGGCTCAGCCTGTAGTTCTTTAGCAGGTAATAGGCTATGCCAATGCAGTGTTGTGTTACAGCGATCTGTGTCTGGTCATTCAGCTTATCCAGGTATTTCAACGCTGCTATATAGTAGCGTACCGCATCGGCATACTTAGCTTCATTCAGGTATACACTGGCAATATTAATACTGTATTTCGATGCTACTTGTGCATTATTAAGCCGCTCCGCACTGCGAAGGCCCAGCTCAAAGTATTGCAGAGCAGTATCTATCATACCGTACTTTGCATAGGCCATGCCGATGTTGTTGTAGCCTTCCCATATACCTTTATTGTATTTTAATTGTTCCGAGACGGCCCTGCTTTTCTGCAAGTAGTAGAATGTCTTTGAGCTATCTGCATCTATATAAGCCCATGCCAATGCTGTATATAATGGTATGATAGCGGTATCCGTTTCACTTCGCGTAGCGATAAGTTGCTGCAGGCTGTCAACTTTCCCTCCTGCCCTCACAGGCAAAGCAGCCGGGATCAACAGACAGGTAAGAGAAAAACAGGTGAGCAGCTTACGGAACAATGTTGCGGTTTTTAATTGTCCTTACTAATATAAGAGATTTGAGACTATATTAAGCAATTTTAAGACGCTGCTAAATAAGATGCATCACTGCCCAGAGCGCGGTAACTGAAATGAGCAGCCACAAGATGATGCCCTGCAAAAACGGCTTCACGCCAACCGATTTTATTACTTTCCTGGACAATCCCGCACCTATCAGGAATAAAGTAAGGGTCAGCCCCTTCTTGGCAACTGCCACTACATAATGCCCATTCTCCTGTACAAAAGGTACGTATGTATAAATGATCATAGCCACTATATACAGACCGATAAACCATGGTATATTGATCTTCCGCGATTTATTCTTGAACATCATCGCAGAGCCTAGGGCAACAGGGATTATCCATAATGCGCGGGCCAGCTTCACTGTTGTCGCGATCTGCAGGGCTTTTACCGGGCTGTCAGCCGCAAAGAAGGTATCATATTTAGTCGCTGCGCCCACTACCGAACTGGTATCGTGAATAGCTATTGCGCTCCACAATCCAAACTGCTGCTGTGTCAATTCCAGCAAATGTCCCAGGTAAGGGAAAAGTATCAGCGCAATGGAATTAAGGATAAACACAATACCCAGCGATACCGACATCGACTTTTCATCGGCCTCAATTACGGGCCCCACAGCAGCTATCGCACTACCGCCACATATAGCTGTACCCGATGCAACGAGGTGAGATGTTTTCTTATCTATCTTCAAAGCCTTGCCCAGCAACCAACCTATTATTAAGGTGCCCAATATGGAAACAACGGTAAAAATGATACCCTGCCTGCCCGCCTGCATCGCGCTCTGTATGTTCATACCAAAGCCCAAACCAACCACACTGCCTTTCAGCAGCCAGTTTGTAGCCTTCCTGTTAAGATGAAGATACGGATGCCCGATGGTAAGTGCTAAAAACAAACCCATGAACAAGGCAACCGGTGGATCGACAAAGGGTGTTAGGCATGCTGCCGCAGCTATAATAAATATAGCTTTGCTCAGTAGTTCCTTGCTATTATTCTTTACAGGTTCAGTACTTTCCTTATCCATCAATAAGTATATGAATCAGGCTACAATAGTAAAAATAAAATGCTATTCCCCGGGAACAAATATTACACACCATGTGTGTAAATATATATTAAGCTTACACGATACCGGTGAGTATGCTGAAACTCATGATGGATAGCACAATAAACGTAATGACGGAATACAGGTAGTCTTTCTCCAGCAGGAAGGCAAACATGGAAAATAAAACCCGCGCTATGGGTGTTGCTATCAGCAACATGACCCCCAATTGTATGATAGCCTTACTCTTTAACGCCAGCACGCCGCGCAAAACTCCGCTTAGAGAGGTGTATTGCGCCTCCACTCCTTTAAAGACATGATATTCCGGTACAATGTCCTGGTGATGGAACATATATAAAAGACCTCCCAATACCGTGATCACTGCCGACAGCGAAACGCCCAGGCGCAGCATCTTTCCCATAATGCTTTGCATGTCCGCGTCCTGTAGATATTTCTTAACCCGCTGCATATCAAAAGCCTGTTTTTATTCCTTTATATATCATACATAATGCAAGGAAAGTTATCACTACTGAAAATATCTTTCTCAAAGTGGCCGTGCCGGATTTGAGCAATATTTTCGAGCCCAAAGTAGCGCCTATCAGCACCCCCACTACTACCGGGAAACACAAGCCCGGATCTATATAGCCTCTCTGAAAGAATACAACCGAGCTTGCCGCAGCCGTAACGCCGATCATAAAATTGCTGGTGGTGGTCGACACTTTAAATGGCACATGCATGATATGGTCCATACCCAGCACTTTAAATGCACCCGATCCGATACCCAATAAGGCCGACATCATGCCCGCGAATAGCATCATCAAAAAGCCACCCGGCACCCTGCGCACCGCGTAATGAACCTCCCCCTCTGGTGTGGGGTAGCTGCTATTGAGTTTTAAAGTATGTGCCAGTCCGCTGGTTCCGGCAATATCCAGGTGGTCTTCCTTTTTCCGCAATTGTAATATAGCTGAGAATATGAGCACTGCGCCAAACATGATCGCTATCCAATGCACCGGCAGCGAAAGTGCTATCATAGCTCCCGTTACGGCGCCCAGGGTTGTGGCTATTTCAAGGAACATGCCTAAGCGAATATTGGTAATACCTTCTTTTATATATGCAGCAGCAGCACCCGATGAGTTGGCAATGATCGCTACCAGCGATGTGCCAATAGCATAACGGATGTCCACATCAAAACCGAGCGTAAGCAATGGTATGATCACTACCCCGCCCCCAAGGCCCGTTAGCGAACCTAAAAGACCTGCGAAGAAGGCCCCTGCAAGAATGATAAGTGTAAATGAAAGAATGGTCATGGGTGATATGGCCTGCCTGTACTTTGCAGACTATTTGTAAAACTACTGCAAAAGCCATTCCTTGAATGCCCCCATTGCTGATTGTGGAAATCTTATTTGTTTTTGCACATCAAGAGCGGAGAGATGCGTCAAATCGAACTTATCTGCTATAAAAAGAAAAAAAAATTGGAAAAGCTATTGAAATTCAGCGAATTGTAAATACATTGTATTTCCCCTACTATTCTATTATTCATCATTGGCTAACAGGGAAGATCAAACGATGGGTAACATATACATTTATAGCGAACCGAAAGGTAGCGGCAAGACAATAGCGGTAATGAACTGGCTACATAAAAAGCCAAGAGAAGCAGCCGGTTTCCTGGTCCAGGCCATCAATGGCAAATTAAAGCTATACACTATTGCAAGCGACCAATATTCCGATTTTGAGAAGGATGCTGAAAGTTGCCCCGATCATACACTTATCGGTGAGACCATACTCGACAACACTGTATTCCAGTATGCCCGGCAGATATTGCTGGATGCGACAAGCCAATGGCCGATGCAACAAGCCAATGGCCGAAGTGGCTCGTGATCGACTCCATTTGCGGACTGGAGTTGGAAAACAAGGGCTGGGAACCTGCACTGTCCCAGCTTATCAAGTTGCACAATGAAGTCGAGAGCCATTGCGACGTGTTACTCATCGTATGTGACCAATTCCTGGAAAAGATCATCGCACATTATAATCTTCACACGGCCATTGTGCTCGATAAACGCTTTTTCTTGTTGTGACCGGCAGCATAAATGATAATAATTTCCCGCTTCATTTAATGCTACTCTTTCGTAAATTTGGTACATGGTAAAGCCATCGGTAGCATATACAGAAATAACGAAGGTAAAGGGTACGGGCATGACAGCTACTGAGGATGTACTTGCTGCTGAAGAACCGCTGGAGATCAGGCTGGAATATGGACCGGCAGGCCAACGCATACAAAAAAGTATATCTATTACCATGCGGACCCCGGGCAATGATCACGAACTGGCCACAGGCTTTTTATTCTCCGAAGGCATCATTTCGGGCAAAGAAGAAATTAGTAATATCACTCATGTCAACTACGGCTGCCAGGAAGGCAACGGTGATAATATCATCATTGTTGAGCTCGCCGAAGATGTAGTTCCGGATATACAAAAACTGGAACGCCACTTTTATACGACCTCGAGTTGCGGGGTTTGCGGTAAATCGTCCATAGGTGCTATTAAAACTATATTCAATAGGATAAATAGCGAAGACGACCTTAAAGTACCTGCTTCTTTGCTCTATTCCCTACCCGACAAGCTAAGAAATGAGCAAGATATTTTCGGTGATACCGGTGGTTTGCATGCTTCAGGCATCTATGGTTTGGACGGTAATTTGATCGTACTCCGCGAGGATGTAGGTCGCCATAATGCGCTCGATAAAGTCTTAGGCTACTTATTAAGTAGCCAGTTGGAAAGCATTGAAAGTCAAATACTTTTATTAAGCGGAAGAGCAAGCTTTGAGCTGATACAAAAAGCTGCTATGGCAGGTATAAAGATCGTTGCAGCCGTGGGTGCACCCTCCAGCCTGGCCGTATCTTTGGCTAAAGAATTCGATATTACTTTAATAGGTTTTTTACGCGGTGAACGGTTTAATATCTACTCCGCAGAAAAAAGAATTATAATATGAAGCTTAGAATAAAGGGCGACTCGATGCGCATCCGCCTTACGAAAACGGAGGTGGATAAATTCGGAAAAGAAGGCTACCTGGAGGAACATATGAACTTTGGCAATACTGCATTTACCTATGCACTCGAGAGCAGGAATGATCTTGAAAACCTCTCAGCCAGGTTCAGCAATGCCAAAATGTCCATGATAGTTCCGACGCATATGAAGGATGAATGGGTGAAAACCGATATTGTAGGTTATAATAATAATATGGATATTGGGAACGGAAAAACCATGTTCCTTTTATTGGAGAAAGATTTTAAGTGTCTCGATGGCGAAGTGCTGGAGGACCAGAGCGATAATTACGAAAATCCCTTAGTTAGCTGTTCATGAGCGAAGTGATAGATAATATTCAGCCGAATGCCGAAAACCCCGAGAAGTTTACTGGGAAATTAAGGCTTACCAAGATCAAAACCGTTGCTGCCGGCATACCCGCAGTAGTATGGAGTGCACGGCATATATTGGCCGAAATGGGTGCCGCCCGCGGATTCAAAGCACTGGCGCAGCTCAATCAAAAAGACGGTTACGACTGCCCTGGTTGTGCCTGGCCCGACCCTGATGATGAGCGCTCCCCCATCGCCGAATACTGCGAGAATGGAGCTAAAGCAATAGCTGAAGAAGCAACCACTAAACGATTGACTGCTAAGTTCTTTGCTGAAAATTCAGTTAAAGACCTCTCACTGCTCGATGATTACGAAATAGGTAAAAAGGGGCGCGTTGCGCAGCCTATGTACCTGCCGGAAGGTGGCACACATTACCAGCCCATCAGTTGGGACGATGCTTTTAAAAAGATAGCTAGCCACTTAAACAAACTGGCTTCACCCGATGAAGCCGTATTCTATACATCGGGCCGCACCAGCAATGAAGCTGCATTTCTTTACCAGCTTTTTGTGCGCGAATATGGTACTAACAACCTGCCCGACTGTTCCAATATGTGCCACGAATCCAGTGGTGTTGCCTTGAACGAAACACTGGGTATTGGCAAAGGCTCCGTAACGCTCGAGGATTTTTACGAAGCCGAAGTAATTATCATATTAGGTCAAAACCCCGGTACCAATCACCCCCGCATGCTTACAGCCTTGCAAAAGGCCAAAGCGAACGGAGCAAAAATAGTCTCGGTCAATCCCTTGCCTGAAACCGGCCTGATGGGCTTTAGCAATCCACAGACCGTAAAAGGGGTATTGGGATTGAAAGCTGCCCTCACCGATATTTTCCTGCAGGTGAAGATAAACGGCGACATGGCCCTGCTGAAGGCAATAGAAATACTGATGCTCAAGGCTGAAAAAGCTGCCCCCGGCACCGTATTCGATCATCAGTTTATACAAGATAGTACACATGGCTACAACGACTTGATCAATAAACTGGAGCATGAAAATTTCGATACTTTAGTTCAGGCCTCCGGTGTCAGCAAAGAACAAATACAGGAAACCGCTGAACTGTTAATAAGCAATAAAAAGATAATAGCCTGCTGGGCCATGGGCCTCACACAGCATAAAAATGCGGTGCGTACCATACAAGAAGTAGTAAATGTACTCCTGCTCAAAGGCAGCATTGGCAAACCCGGTGCTGGTACTTGCCCCGTTCGCGGGCACAGCAATGTGCAGGGCGACCGTACCATGGGTATCTTCGAAAAGCCTTCACAGGCATTTCTCGATAAACTGAGCTGGACCTATGGTTTTGAGCCGCCGCGCCATCATGGTTACGATGTTGTGGAGTGTATACATGCCATGCACGAAGGGAAAGCAAAAGTATTTATGGCTATGGGCGGCAATTTCCTTTCCGCTACGCCCGATACAGTGTATACGGCCGAGGCCTTACGCAAATGCGATCTTACGGTACAGGTGTCAACAAAATTGAACCGCAGCCACCTGGTACATGGTAAGGAAGCATTGATACTGCCCTGCTACGGCAGGAGTGATAAAGACGTAGTGAATGGTGAGGACCAGTTCGTAAGCTGTGAGAATTCTATGGGCGTGGTACAAATGTCCAGGGGAGGATTGAAACCCATATCAACTGACCTGCTAAGTGAGCCCATAATAGTAAGCAAACTGGCACAGGCCGTATTAGGTGGCAGGAGCAAAGTAAAGTGGAATCTATATGAGCAGCATTACGACTATATACGCAACGATATCGAACTGGTGATACCCGGTTTCCGCGATTATAATGCGCGTGTCAGGAAACCCGGTGGCTTCTACCTGCCTAATTCAGCACGCCAGGGTAAGTTCCCCACCAAAATAGAAAAGGCATCATTCACAATTTCCGATGTGAGCATACCAAAGCTGGCGGCCGATGAATTTATGATGATGACCATTCGCAGCCACGATCAATTCAATACGACCATTTATGGTCTCAACGATCGCTACCGTGGTGTGAACAATGAGCGCAGGGTGATATTCATGAACGAGAAAGACATTGCAAAGCTAGGCTTCAAAGGTGGAGACGTGGTGGACTTGATAAATAACACCGATAGGATAGAACGTGCCGCACACAAATTCATCATCATCCCGTTCAGCATACCCGAACAATGTACCGCCACCTACTTCCCGGAAACGAATGTACTGGTCCCGATCAGTTCGGTAGCCGAGAAAAGTAATACACCCGTTTCCAAAATGGTGATCATTAAAATCAAAAAACACGACAGCGCATGAATAATCGAAGCTGTCATCCTGACGAAGGAAGGATCTCCTGAGAAGTGTACTGTAGCCAAATAGTTTTCTGTCTTGGTGAGCCTCGTCGAACCATGACACTGCCGGGAACTTGTACCCAACCAATTCCCCCTTGTGCGGAAGCCCTGTGCAAAGGCAGGAAGGGGGCCAGGGGGATGTTCGCTCATGCTGGAAATTTTCCTTAATTTTAATCATGGAAGTACGAGAACCTTCACTGGCCTTCGGCAAGCAATACCTTTCTATCGAGGAATACCTTGAGATGGAGAATGCTTCTATCGAAAAGCACGAGTATTATAAGGGCGAAATATTTGCCATGTCAGGCGCTAAGCTGCAACATAATATCATTACCCGCAATTTCTATCTTGCTTTAGGGCTAAAGTTGAAAGGTAGACCTTGCCAGCCGTTCGGCAGCGACCTAAGAATACACGTAGAAAAGAACACGCTCTTTACCTATCCGGACATCTCAGTAATATGCGGCGAAGTAGAGACACTAAATAATGACGAGTACAATGCACTTAACCCCTCAGTAATAGTAGAAGTCCTCTCTCCTTCCGCTAAAAATTATGATCGCGGCGATAAATTCAATCTCTATCGCGGTATCCCAGCATTAAAAGAATACATCCTCGTCGACTCACAATCTATAAGCATCGAGGCCTTCAGCATCAACAGCCACGGCAATTGGGAATTGAAAGAATATAAAGACATAGATGAAACCTTAAATATCGAAACGATACAAGTCTCTCTGGCATTAAAGGAAATTTACGAGGGCAGCGATCTGCTCAGCCTATAGCACCTGGTATTGTAACCGCAAAAATGTGGATATCCTTATTTGGAACACCCCCAGCCCATTTCGTAACTTGCATAGCAGCCAAAACCTTTCTGGCCCCGTCGTTGCGAGGGGTTTAGGACTTTGGCGCATCGCCGCGACGACGCAAACTACAGATGAGTGTTTTGCTGCAGCGAATCGAAGCTCTTTGAAAAAACGCTTGTCATCCTTCGCGATAGCGAAGGAACTGTTGGGCCACATTCGTAGCCGATGAGCGGGGGTAAATTTCCGAATCGGTAATTATCGGAAATTATCACTTATTTCATATGGCATGCCAGCAAAGGATTTCCGCGAAATGACCGTTTAAGATCGGTAATTACTATTTATCCGGAAATCGGAAATAATGGATCAGGTAGCCCGGCCTTGATGGTCAATCCATAGTCAATGAATAATCGATGACCCTTTGCCATAGGCAAAACGAAACGTAGTCAATGCATAGTCATTATCTAGTCCTCTCGACCCATAACATTTACACTACTTTGACAATACATTAAACCACAACACTATATCTTTATAAGACAGCACATAGTCAGTGCATAGTCAATGAATGGTCATTGACCGGGCAAAAAAATCATAATAATCTCTAAAACCATCAGATCAAGGCTCAGAAAAAATGCCACGCTCATACGCAGATATGCCCCTACATTATGGCCAGGTACCCGCCTGGCTCTATACCCGTATGGGCTTATTGGGCGGTGCTATTACCGAGGCAGTCATTGCCCAGTATGGCAAGGCAGCTTTCCTGCAGCGGATGAGCGACCCCTTCTGGTTCCAGGCATTAGGCTGTGTCTTGGGTATGGACTGGCACTCATCCGGTATCACTACCTCAGTGATGGGCGCATTAAAGGGAGCTGTCAATAAACGCTCGCAGGAACTGGGCATATACATTTGCGGCGGCAAGGGCAGGCACTCAAAAGAAACACCGGCAGAGCTAATAAGGATTGCCGAGCGCACCGGTCTCAATGGCGACCTGCTGGTACGCAGCAGCAAGCTTTCGGCCAAGGTGGATAATACTGCTATACAAGATGGCTATCAGTTGTACCTGCACTCATTTATAGTCAGCAGCGACGGCGACTGGGCCGTGATACAGCAGGGCATGAATGATGGCAATGGCATGGCCCGCCGCTACCACTGGCACTCGCCCACCCTCACATCATTTGTTGAAGAGCCACATACTTTTATATATGGTGCCAACGAAGGGCAGATCATCAACATAACAGATAAGCAGGCCGACACGACAAGAGCAGGCGTGTTGCAGTTAGCTAAAGAAGACCCTAAGTTCCTACTCCCTGAAATAAAGAAACTCGTAATGCCCTCGCACCACGATGTGCAGGCTAAGGATGTAGATATAAAGCGCCTTGGCAGTATACTCGCTGTCGCCTATGAAAAAGAAGGCCTTGATATGGAATCTTTGCTGCTGCTCGAAGGCCTTGGCCCACGCACATTACAGTCGCTGGTATTGGTGAGCGAAGTGATACACGGTACACCATCCCGCTTCGAAGACCCTGCACGTTTTTCATTTGCGCATGGTGGTAAAGATGGCCACCCTTTCCCGGTACCCACCAAAGTGTACGACGAGACCATTCACACATTACAAACGGCGGTTGAACGTTCTAAATTGGGCATAAGTGATAAGAACGATGCAATTAAGAACCTGTCGAAAGCTGCACAAAGATTGGAAGACAGTTTTAAGCCTAACGATAACTTCGGGCAGCTTATAGAACGGGAGCGGAATGACTCATGGAAGTACGGCGGCCGCACAGTGTTTGGTAAAGCCTTGCCGGCAAAACAAGAAAACAAAGATCGTTCACAAAAAAGAAACGACACGCAACTAAAATTATTTTGACAACATGTATAATCCTCTTAAATTCATAAAATGAAAAAATATCTATTCGCTCTATGTATGCTTCCTTTGTTTGCAAGCATATACGCACGGCAAAAGGTTGCATCGCTCAACAGGTCTGTGTATAGCAATTTCCGTTCCCTGCCCACTAATAGGGAAGCTGCGGAACAAACCCGTAAGCAGGTCGAAAAGGTGTTCCCGGGATGGGCTACCTATACGGATAAACTCAACGGCACATTTACCAGTATTGTTGGCCCTGCTATCAGGCTTAATGGAAGTTCACTGAGCGCAAAGGCCACTGCTTGCATGAAAGACAGGCTTGGCAAGCTGGGCATTAAACAAAATGAATGGATAGAAGTAAAGAGCAAAGTAGCTATACCTTATGTAAACTACAAACAGGTGCTGAACGGGCATGATGTATTTATGTCATCGCTCAAATTCAGCTTTGCCGGAAATGGGGATATCCTGAAAGTGAGCATGAAAAATTATGGTAACAAAGGCATTAGTGCTACACCAAAAATAAGCAGGGACGATGCAAAGAAGTTTGCATTAAATGATCTGCCGGGCGTAACCGTAACCTCATGTAATATAGAAGCTAACTGGGATTGGTTCCCCTTACCATTTAAAAACGGTTACGAGCTGCATCCCTCATGGCGCTTTAAAATAATCGGGAAACAAAATGCAACGCCTGCTATCTTATGGGGTTATATAGATGCACTAAATGGCGACCTTCTGTACAGGTCAAACGATGTAAAAACAGATTTCAATGTCACTGTGAAAGGCACAGTGTATAAGAATGGTACGCTGCAGCCGGCTACCCTTGAGCCACTAGCTAATCTGCAAATGGACATCAATGCCAATACTTATTATACCGACAACCTGGGATATTATAACACCACATCGCTCAATGTTCCTCAAAGTCCCTTGGTGAACCTTTCAGGGAAATGGTCATCGGTAGTAGATTATAACACTTTTACTACTCCTGTCTTTACTGACATTGTGAATGTAAATAACACCACCTATAATTTTCCGGCGCTGGCGCCCTCCAGCAGCAGGCATGTGAACGCATACTATCATACCAACCGGGTTCATGATTATTTCAAGCAGTATTTTCCCGCTTTCACCAGCCTTGATTTCCCATTGATAACGAATGTGGACGATAATTCAGATGTATGTAATGCATTTTATGATGGCAGCTCTATTAATTTTTATGCTGCCGGCGGTGGCTGTAATTCTTTTGCCGAATTAGGTGATGTGGTTTACCACGAATATGGCCATGGCATTTCTGACCACGTGTATACAGATATTACCGGTTGGGGCATGAACAATAGCTCGCAAAATGAAGGTAACTCAGATGTGTGGGCGCTTAGCATCACGCACAGTCCTGTTATGGCGCTCAACGCATTTACCCCCGAAGGTGGCTTTATCCGCAGGTATGATATGACGCCGCAGTTGTACCCCATGGATTGGGTGAACCAGGGAGATCCGCACTACAACGGGCAAATACTCGTGGGGGCATGGTGGGACGCAGGTATTAACATCGGGAATTTTGACACGATGGCAAGGCTTTTTACCAGCGTGTATTATAGCACCCCTGATGGTTTTGATGGCGATGAAGGTATACTCTACCGCGATGTATTGATGGATGCTTTACTGGCTGATGATAATGATAATAACCTGGCTAACGGCACTCCGCATTATCACCAGATCACGGCAGCATTTGTGAAACATGGGATTTCACTCGCCGGCGATGTAATACTGGACCATACAGAATTATCCAATCAGCCGGCGGGCACGCCCATACCGGTGGCAGCAACTTTCGTAACAGGTGCACCCACCAACTTTGCGAAGTTGATGCTCTATTATAAAAAGGGTACAGCAACCGCATGGGACTCTGTCACTATGGCCTCCGCCAATAGTATAGATTATACAGGTACCATACCGGCGCAGTCGGCAGGTTCTGTTATACGTTATTATTTTGCAATGGTGGATCCCTATGGTGAGCCCAATGGGTATTTCCCGCCTGCATTTAACCCCATTACCCCGGCTACACAAACGTCTATCCCATACCAGTTTGCCGTTGGTGTTACCGCTAAAGACAGTACGGATTTCGAAACTCCCGCACCCGCAGGATGGTTAATAGGCAACAATCCAGGTGATAATGCCGTTACAGGCACCTGGCTCCAGGACTGGCCCACCAACAATGGATTCCCCTGGCCTGCGGGCGATCATACCAGCGGCCTGGGCCGGTGTTTATTTACAGGCAATACCGCTTCCGGAGACGATGTAGACCAGGGAACAACCACTATCCTATCTCCGGTGTTTGACATCAGCACCTTTGTAAAACCGATCATCCAATACCACAGGTGGTTCTCCAACGACATGGGCGAAAATTTCAAGAACGATCCATGGCAGGTATTGATCAAGGACGCTAGCAATAACAACTGGGTGAACGTAGAAAAAACATACCAGTCGGACCTTAGCTGGAGGAAAAGAATATTTGCGGTAAATGAGTTCTTGCCGGCAGGCACCACGCACATCCAGATGAAGTTTGCCATTTCTGACTCTATGCTCAGCAATTGGGAAAATGAGGGCCAGAGCCTTACTATAGGGGGCATGGACGACTTTTTCCTCTATGATGCCACAGCACCGGAGCATGTTGCAAACGTATCAGCTATGAAGGCCGAGATATATCCTAATCCTGCTGACGGATTGCTAAGCGTATCATTAGCATCAACCGACAACAATGGCTTCATAAGTATACAGGATGTAACAGGTAAGGAAGTATCCCGCACCGGGTTGATAGCTGGCACATCAAAATACAGCATCAATACACAAAGCATTACGGCCGGTACATACATTGTAGTGGTGCAGAACAACAAAACTATTCAATCGCAGAAGATAACGTTGAAGCATAATTAAGGAAGAAATTATTGCACATAAAAAAGCCGGAGCTGGCAGCCCCGGCTTGTATAAAAAGGTCTTTGTTTATTAAGACGCAGTGCCTAATGTCCTCAGTATCTTGCCATGTGATATAAGCGCCGTAATAAAAGTGCGCTGCTCCTGGTAAGGAATACCATGAACTTTAGCTGCGTCCTTAACTATAGGAGCAATCTTCTCGTAATGGATATGGCAAATATGCGGGAACAAGTGATGTTCTATCTGCCTGTTAAGACCGCCTATGAACCAGGACATGATCTTGCTCTTAGGTGAGAAGTTAACCGTATTAAGCAACTGGTGAACTGCCCAGTTATTATCCATCTTTCGGTCTTCGGAAGGACTTGGATATTCGGCCTCTTCCATAACATGCGCCAGCTGGAATATGGTTGATAAAGCAAAACCGGCTACAGCATGAAGGATGAAGAACCCCGCCACTACCATACCTGCCGACATACCGGAGAACATGATAGGCAACACAAGAATATAACCAAAGTAAAGAACCTTGTAAAGGCTGAGCTTCACCAGCTCACGGCCCAAAGTGGTTTTTTCTTTGCGCAGCAGGCCCAGCTTGTTGTAGTGGAACAGGAGCTTGTAATCTTTATAAGTAACCCACTGCACGGTAAGCAGGCAATACAGGAACCAGGCATATATATGCTGGAAGCGGTGCATTTTGTAGCGTTTGCTGTGCGGAGAAAAACGGAGCAATATACCCGCGTCTATGTCCTCGTCAAGGCCTTCAATATTGGTATAGGTATGGTGCAGGATGTTGTGCTGTATCCTCCAGGTAACGTCATAACCGCCTACTATATTTACGATACCGCCAAGCAGCTTGTTGATCAGCTTCTTGTCGGAGTAAGCGCCGTGGTTGGAATCGTGCATTACAGAACAACCGATACCCGTCATACCAAGGCCCATGAGAAACCACAGAGCAAAGAAAATAAAGGCATTAGAAGAAGCAAGGCCGCTAACTATGAAAATATAAGGCACGTAAAACATAGCGATCATAGCCGCTGTTTTAAGCCTCATTTTCGTATTACTGTATGGACTGATGTTGTTCTCAGAAAAATATTTATCGATATTCTTCTTAACGGTGTCGTAAAACCCCTCGCCATTCTTCGGGGCAAAACGGACAATATTCAATTTACTTACTTGTGCAGACAATGTGAAAATTTTTGCAAAGGTACATTAAAAATGCTACTATATCTGTTAATGTTTGGAGGCAACATCGTCATATAATACAGCTAAACTACTGTAGTACAAGGCAATGCAGTTATTTCATCGCATCGAGCTTCTTCTTCATCGCATCCGACTTGTCGGCTTTATTTTGCCTCATGTATATTTCCTTAAGCACGCGGATGCTTGATACATAAGAGTCCTTATCGTCAGCGCTCAGTTTGGCTGCATTGGGATCAAGTGTATTATATGTTTTTTCGAAATAAGGAACAGCTTTTGCAAACATCTCGTCGCGTTTCGCTTTGAGGTCATCTATCTGCTTTTGCTCAGTAGCGTTGTTGCCCGGGATATCGTTCATTTGCTTGTTAATATATACCCCTTCGTTGTAGTAAAGTACTGCAAGGCCAAAACTAGGGTCTATGTTATCAGGCTTAGCAGTTTTCGATGCAGCCATATAGGCGGCTTCAGCTTTTGTTACCAGCTCTGCGTAGTTTGAGGGCTTAGCAAGGTCTTTCCCTTTATCATCTTTAGGGAAGGCCATACCGGAATAACCTTTTGCAAGGTTTATCTGCAGGTCAGGATTATTTGGGTCCTTAGCTACAGCTTCTTCCAGTTTCTCCATCAATTTTGATTGGTCGCCGCTGGTAATGTAGGAATTGAGTACCTGCGTCCTGATATTTGGGTCATTGGGATAGAAGGACTGTGCTTCATCGAGGATCTTCTTCATGGCATCTGCATTCTTGTTACGGAAGCCGTATATGTCAATGAGTGCCAGGTATATATTAGGATCGCGGGCGATCGGGTTGTCTTTAAGTATCATGAACAGGTCTGCCGCCTGGTCATATTTATTAGCGTTATAAGCAGCATAGGCTCTCAGCCTCTGCGCTTCAACTGCTATTGTATCAAATTTCTTATTGGCTGCAAACCTCTTTCCGCCCTGGATATCGTGCACTTCCACGACATCCTTCAGCACATCGTAAGCAGTATCGTAATTCTTCATTTTGTATGCGGTCTGGCCAATCATATAGCTGGTGAAGGCGGCGGCTATAAGCTTAGTATTCATCTCTTCTTTTTCATAAGAAGGGTCAAGATCTACCACCTTCATGTAAGACTTCATAGCTTGCCTGTGCGGTAAGTCGGACATAGACCTTGGCATGTTTTTCTTCAGGTAGGCAGTATCCTGATTCATCTGCATATAAATATCGCCCTGCATAGCCCATGTCTTAGGTTTATCTTTTGTAGTAGGGTCTTTGAGCGCCATCTGTATATACTCTTTAGCGTGCTCATAATCGCCTTCCCTTAAATAGTTGTTGGCCGATTCAATGTTTTGCTTCTGTGCCCATACAGCCACAGTCATGCAAACAAATGATGCAACAAGGATAATCTTTCTCATGAATTAAATTTATGAAGTTTGTATTATTTAGTATTGTTATTCTGTTTCCGGTGTTGTTGTATCTTCAGTTGACTGTCCGCCTGTTTCACCTTCAATTCCATTCTCAGTTTCACCTTCAGCTTCTATCTCATCTTCATCTTGTTCCTGTATGCGTGCTATTGCTGCTATTTCATCGCCTTCATCGAGGTTTATGAGTTTCACACCCTGTGTCGCCCTACCGGCTTCCCTGATGGCGGCCACCTTCATACGGATGGTAATACCGGACTTACAGGTAATCATCAGGTCTTCTTTCTCCTCAACGGCAAGTAAGCCTACCAGGTTACCTGTCTTCTCGGTAATGTTTATGGTCTTTACACCTTTACCGCCACGGTTTGTAACGCGGTAGGTAGGTTCCATTTCACCATTTTCTTCATTCTTCTCGAAGAAAGGTGTACGCTTGCCCAGGCCTTTTTCAGAAACAACCAATATCTGTTTGGTCATATTTTCCTTGCTCACACATACCATACCTATCACTTCGTCGTTATTCTCATCCAGCTCAATACCGAAAACGCCTATCGCGCCACGGCCCGTTGGCCTAACCTTATCTTCGGGGAAGCAGATAGCCCTACCTGAACGCACTGCCATCATGATGTAGCTCTTTTCCTTTTCAGCCAGGCAAACATCCAACAGGCGATCACCTTCTTCAATAGTTATAGCTATTACACCATTAGCACGCGGACGGCTAAAGTCTTCCAGTTTTGTCTTCTTAATGATACCACGCTTGGTGCAAAGCACTACATAATGCTCGGCCAGGTATTCTTCATTGTCCAGATGCGGCACATCTATTACCGTACGTATCTTATCGTCGGGTGGTATCTGTACCAGGTTTTGTATCGCGCGGCCCTTGCCATTCTTATCTGCCTCAGGTATCTCATACACTTTAAGCCAGAAGCAACGTCCTTTTTCAGTAAAGAACATCAGCGTATGGTGGGTAGATGCAATAAACAGGTGCTCTATATAATCTTCATTACGCGTGCGGCCACCCATGGCACCACGACCGCCCCTGCGCTGTGCGCGGAACTCATCGATAGAGGTACGCTTGATATAACCAAGATGAGAAACTGTGATTACCACATCTTCCTCTTCTATCAGGTCTTCAATGCGCATTTCATTGGCCATATAATGAATCTCGCTCTTGCGCTCATCGCCAAATTTCTTCTGCACATCCAGCAGCTCGTCTTTGATGATCTGGTAACGAAGGGCTTCATCGCCCAATATAGATTCGAGGTGCGCAATTAATTTCATCAGCTCTGCATGCTCTTCGCGTATCTTATCACGCTCCATGCCTGTAAGTCTCTGCAAGCGCAGTTCAAGTACAGCCTTAGCCTGTATCTCGCTCATGCCGAACTGCTCGATCAATCCTGTCTTAGCTATTTCAGGATTGGCAGAGTTACGGATAAGAGCAATTACCTCATCAAGATGATCTAATGCTATAAGATAGCCTTCTAAGATATGGGCGCGTTTTTTAGCTTCGCGCAGTTCATATTCCGTACGCTTTATTACTACCTCGTGACGGAAACTTACAAATTCAGAAATAAGATCCTTGAGGTTCAAAGTACGCGGGCGGCCACCTACCAGCGCCACGTTATTGATACCGTAAGAAGTCTGCAGTTCGCTGTACTTATACAACTGGTTGATGATAACCTGTGCAACAGCATCGCGACGGAGCTCCACAACCAAACGGGTGCCTTCCTTATTTGATTCGTTGGCTACGTGTGTAATGCCATCAATTATCTTATTGTTTACAAGAGAACCGATCTTTTCAGCAAGGGCATCGCGGCTTACCTGGTATGGCACCTCTGTAATGATTATTTGTTCTTTACCACTTTTCGTGGTCTCTACGGTTACCTTACCACGCAGCACTACCCTGCCCCTGCCGGTATGCATACCCTGCTTGATACCATCTATACCGAAGATGATACCGCCGGTTGGGAAATCGGGGGCTTTAACGAACTTCATCAGTTCGT
>APMI01000826.1_pt1 | contig 33403 bp, 37 predicted proteins | sample 667938 | NCBI WGS metagenome assembly APMI01 (sample SAMN01084076, study PRJNA167559) | wastewater metagenome | biome: Wastewater | place: Denmark: Ejby Moelle, Odense | collected 2011-11-28
AGCTGTGGATTTCTTTGTTGTTTTTTCAGTCATGATATTCTCCTTATAATTATTCTAAGACTTATACAAATCTTTTAATGTTTAAAAATGGCTTGTCAAGGGCCAAAATTCAAATTCTTGAAAAAATCGACCTCATAGATCAGTCTGTGCTGCGTTTTTAGAGGGTTGTTAAGGCAACGAGTCCAGGAACAAGCAAAGTGGCTCTATGGGCTTAAAAAGTGGCTTGCTGAGGGTGTGCCTAAAACTGTGGCAAAAGAGGATGAAAAAATAGCCCCAAAAGGGGCTTTTTTATTCTTTATCTGATTTGAATGGTGTTGGTTGCATAAAAGGAGATAAAAAACTTTTTGGTTTGTCGCAATCTACCAATTGCAAGAAATCAATAAGCTCACTTAATTCATTTCCAGCATCGGCAATCAATATAAAGAACATTGTATCTAATTTAACATTATCATTATTCAATAAAAACATTAATGCTTTAAATAATGCCTTGTCCTTTTTGATTTTTGCAAATCTGCTTTGTTCGTCCTCATCACATCTTTGAAACAAAGCCATCAATGCTTGTTTTCTTTTTTTCGCTGCTGCTGCTTTGATTGCTGAGTCATGATTGGTTGCACCATAGTCCATCAACAACTCAACAATGTCCTTGTGTCCTGCCATAGCTGCCCATCTCAATGCTTTGGTCTTGTCATGGTTAACCTCTGCACCTGCCTCTAAAAGCATTTTGACAGTCTCATAGTCTCCTTGATTTGCTGCAGTAGATAGAGCAATGCCATTTCTTGCATTCACATCCACCTCTTTACCAATCAATCTCTCAATTGTTTCATGGTCTTGTAATTGAACTGCTAAAAAGAATTTGTTTTCATAATGCTTTGGGTCAATCTTTACATCTCTAATATCTTGTTCCATTTTAATAACTCCTTGCTTGTTATTTTTATAGTATTAAATAAAAAAAGAAAATCAAGAGTTGTGGGCTAAGTTCGATATCTATGAGATGAAAAAAGCCCCTGGTTGGGGCTTTGTTATATTTTCATTCTGATTGTTTTATTTTGTTTTGGTTTTAGTGTTGAGTTTAGTTTGACAGCCAAATCTCTTTTACCTAAAACATCTAAAGCATGAGTATGATTTTCTTTTTCAAGCCATGCTTTTGTCTCGTTTGAAATTGGCATATTGAAATCAACAAGTAAAGTATTTACTACATCATTTTTTTTATGAACCACTGATAACATAAAAGGTCTGTCGTTGTTGTAGTGTGGATTTGCACCTTTGAGCATCAATGATTTAACTGTCTCTGCATGTCCTCCCATTGAGGCAAAACATAGAGGTGCATTGCCTTGTGCTTGAACATCAGCACCTTTGGAAAGTAAAAAATCAACTGTCTCAGTATGACCATCTCTTGCTGAACTGATTAAAGCCTCATTGATATTCTCTTTTGATGCTCCTAAATCAATAAATAAAGCAACAGTTTCAGTCTGTCCTTTGTCTGCTGCACTTTTCATTGCTGTTCCATCTTTTCTGTGTATGTCATAGCCTGTTGAGTGAATGGCTTTAATAATGTTATTTTTCCCTGAATAGGCTGCTCTTTCCAAATCAGCTTGATTGCTTATTTCGTTGTTCTTTCTTATTTTCATGTATAGGTCTGCATCATCATTGTTGATGGCATCTTTTACCTCATCTGATTTCATAACATCTGCTATAAGTGCTGAATAATTTATTGCCATAATTTCTCCTTGGTTATTTATTTAATATACAAAAATAAAACATTAAATCAATAGAAAAGCCCCTGAATGGGGCTTTATTTAATTTAGTGTTTGGGTAAGTTGTTTTGCTTTTGTCTTGGTTTGGCTAACATCAATCTCAACAGATTTCTTGTAGATGTCTTTCTCTCCAATGTCGTGAACCATTGTGCAGTTGCCTCTATGGTCAAAGTGCATGGTCTTTTTGATGCCATCTTTGAGGTCGCCATGTAGGTAGTCATCCTTTGTGATGCCAAGTCTTTCTCTCACTCGTTCTGCTCGATCCACGGTGTCTCTGTAATCCCCATCTTGGAATTTGAGAATGCGATTGGTTGGGATGCTGATGACTATGGGCTTTTCTGAGTTCTCATCCAACTTGCGAACAGAGAAAAAGTATTTGCCCACTGCAAGCAACTCAACATCCATTGGGACTGTTTTGCCTTGTTCAGCCTTTGGTGCAGGTTGTTTTATCTGTTCTCCACCTGTGAGTTTCCAAGCAATCTGTATGCTCAACAGGTCTATTTCTTGGTTCATCTCAATGTTGGTCTTACGGGCATGAGCAATAGCCTGTCCTACCTGGTCAAGTGTCTTTGGGTCTGCAATGGCATCAAGAGGTATCTTGATGACTGCATCCTTGATTTTCTGTGTGCCATCAAGAGGGGCAACTTTCTCAACAAGCTCTCCAGGCTTGTTCTTTCCTAAAAATGGGTAATGCAAGTCATATCTATCAGGCATTTGTAAAAGGTAGCAATCATCACTGTGCTTGACTGAAATTCCATCCTTTACACCTAACTCTAATAAATTTCTTTTGTATCTTGATGGTTTCCTTTCCTGTGTTTGTGTTGTTTTTGTTTCCATTTAATTTCTCCTTATTATGTATAAAACATAACAAAAAGAAATAATTAATCAATAGATAAAAGAAAAGCTCCTGATGGGGCTTTGTTATATTTTCATTCTCATTGATGGACTCTTGCTTTGTGATGATCTTGCTGTCCTTTCCATTCTAAAAACTAAGTTCTCATTGAGATTTTGCTTTCCAATCATCTGTTCAATGTCAGGACAACCAAATCTTTTTAAATCATCAACAGTGCTTGTCTCTAATTTCAAGTTTCTTTCAAAGATAAGTTTTTCAACATTGCTTTTGAAAGTGTCCATGTCTTTAGGTTTGACTATGGATTTGACTGCATCCTTGATGGCTTTATTGTGATCTGCTCCAACATCAACAAAGTAGTCAATAGACTCTTTTTGGTTTTTCAATAGAGCGAATTTCAAGCAATCGGCTTTATCGTATTCAATCCCTTTGCTTTCCATCTTTGCATTGAGATAGGAACAAGTCTCAACTTGTCCTTGTGATGATGCTGCTTGTATGGCTTGGTTGTAGTTGAGATTGGTCTGTTGGCTCTCAATGTAGTTCATGATGTCCTTGTTTCCACGTCCACAAGCCATCCTGTATGAGTCATCAAGGTTTGTTCCTGGTGCATGTTCATGTAGATACTCAAACATCTCTGTATCGCCTCTGATAGCTGCCAATTTGAATGCAGTGCCATCATTCACACTGACATCAGCCCCTTGCTCAACTAAGTGCTTAACCATGCCCTTGTTGGCGCATTGTGCAGCTATCTCAATAGGGTAGTTCTCTACAAACTTTGCCTTTGCATCAGCCCCTTGTTCAATCACATCTTTGACCGTTTTTAGGTCGTTCTTTTTGATTGCATCAAAAAACACCATATTGATTGTTTCTTTTTCAATTTCCTTTTCTCTTTTTGTGAAATGTTGCTCCAATGTTGTTCTCATTAATTCTCCTTGTTATATATTAAATATACAAAAAAGAGAATTAAAAGCAATAGCAAACAAAGAAAAAGCCCCAATAAAGGGGCTTTCATCTTATTGACCTTTATTCATTCTTGATAATGCCTCTGCTGTGCATGAAAGATATGGGACATTGCCTGACATCATTTTTTTGCAACCTTGAGGAACACTTGGGTCTTGTGGTTCTGCTTTTGGTGGTGCAGTTTCAACCATTGGGGCTTGTGCCTGTGGTTTAGGTTGTGGCTTTGGTGTTGCAGGTTTTTCTTGCTCTGGTAAAGCCATTGAGTAAGAGATGGTTTTGCCATCAATCTCTTGCTTAACATCAGGAACAAAGCCTTGTTCTGCTAACAACTCAATCTCAGCATGGAACTTGTCTTGTGATTGAACTTGTGCCTCAACAGGTTTTGATGTGTCTATGCTGAACCCTGATGTCTTGGCAGTGCTTGCAAAGCCTTTTGGTGCTGTTGCCTTGCCAAGCAAGTATCTGTATTGCTGTGGGTCTACAAACAAGGCTCCCATGTAAAGCTGAGAACGATGGTCTTGCATCTGCTTGAATGAGCCATCAGGGTATTTGATTTTGTAGCCATAAGTGATGTGTGAAACAACCTCCTGAGCCTTGGCATCACTTGGCTTGCTTGCATACTCTTGAACTGCCTTAATCAAGCCCTTGTATTTCGCTGCTCCACCTGGGCCAACTTTCTCAATGTGATAGATAAGAACTGCCCTTTGGTGCTCTTGTAGCTTGTTCCAGGTTGATTGCCCAAACAACTTGATGGCAGGTTGCTCAAAGGTTGGTTTCATCGCCATAGCAACTGCTGTGGCTTGTGTAGGGGTGATTTCAATGCCTGTTGGTGTTGCTCCTTGCATACGTCCTGAAAGAGCAACAATGCTCTTAATCATTGGCTCTGATATGCCTGCTTGCTGTGCCCATGCTCTGTTGTTCTTTGGACTCTGAAAGCTCATGTTCCATCCATTGCCAACTGCAAAGCCTTGGCCAACATCACTGTATGGACGTGCTCTAAAGCCCTCAACCTCACTCACAATGGATGTGTAGGGATTGCCTTTCTCAATCTCTTGGATGGCAACCTGATTGCTGATACTTGCATCGTTTCTTGGGTAGTTGCTTGCTCTCTTGGTTGAGGTAGAGCCTGAACCTGTGGCAACTGCTGATGGTGCTGAGATTTGGGCTTGTGGTGTCTGCTCTTGTTTAGGTTGTTCTTTCTTTTCTTTTTTATCAAGGCTTGAACTTAAACTTAATTTTGACAAAGCATCATCATTGCTTTGTTCTTTATTCTCTTTGCAACCTGTTAAAGCCATCATTGCAATAGAAAGAGCAATTATGGTTAATTTATTCTTTGATTTCATTTTATCTCCTTTGTTGTATAAAATAATATACAAAAAATAAAAATAAAATCAAGAGTAATAGATAATAAAAAAGCCCCAAGAGGGGCTTTATTTATTTTCAGTTGTATTTTGCATTTCTTAACTCAATTGTTGTGCTTTCCTCAAAGTTTGTATCAACACCATCTAAGGTGCATATATCAATGATTGGGTAATCGCCTCTATCAAAAATACAAACTGCATGGCGAGGTAAATTAAGCATATCTAATGTGTCATCGCCTAATAATTTCATGTATTGCTGTTTATCATCATAAGCATAGTGAGAAATAGCAGTCAAGTTTTTTGCATTTGCTTTTAAGCCTAACATTCTAGGAATGAACCCTAATACTGAAAAGACTGTTGACTTGTTATAAGCTCCCAATTTATCAGTAGTCGCATTTGCACCAACAGGGCTGTAATAATATTCAGGCTCGTTAGCACCTAAGTATTTGCTATCAGGATGTGTTGGGTCATTTGCAATGTTGTCAATTGCTTGTAATGCTGTATCTCTTAAATTGATTGGGTCAGCACTCTTATGAATTGACTTGATTTGTTTGACTGTTCCACAAAGATTTTGCAAGTATTTATCTGATGCCTCATCTTTGGTAAGCATACCAACAACATTTTTGAATTGAACAAAGAAAGCATCTGCTGAGTTTTTGTTGCTCAATTTCGCATAGATAGCAGAGATAGATTGTGTAGCAACAATGTTGTAGCAACCACGTGAACGGTCTTTTGGAATGTTGTTCTCATCATCAGCATTGAATAAGTCTTGAAACTCATCTTGAACAAATAAAAGCTCTGCTTGTTGAGGGTCAAGTTTCCAATTGTTTTCTCTGTTTGCAATCGCATTTCTTACTTTTGCTTTAACCAATTGAGTCACTAAAGTTCCTGCTACACCAAATCTCTCAGGTGGCATTGCAACTGCAATTTTTTTACCTTTCAAGCAATCAAGAATGTCTACTGATGTTGTTTCACAATCAGCCCATTTGATAACATCTTTTTGTTGTAAGACTGCTTGCATGTAAGTTTGTGCAGTTTTCAAACATTTGATAACGAACTCAGCATTGTCCTCATTCATGTTGGAATGAATACTCACAATCAATTGCTTGATACGTGGGTCAGTCTCATAGTTAGGATGTAGTTCTAATAATTGAGCAAGTTTTTCTCCTGCACCCATTTCATAGACAACTTTTGTTTTTGCTTGAGGTTTGCCATCTGCACCAATCTCAACACCATCAGCAACAGTTTGCTCTGTTCCTCTGTCAAGCATGAACTCCATCAAGTTGTAGCGATACATGTATGACCATTTGAAATCAGGCACAAGGTTAGGATTTATTGCAAAGATGTCTCTTAAGTATTCGTGTGCTAATGCTGAGTTGTAGATGATTTCCAATGCTGTTTGCTTGAACTCTGCATTATTACTGTCGTCTTTCACATTGTTGATTGCTTTAAAAATGGTTTGCCATTTGGTTGCATCAACACCATCAACTAAACAGAAAGACTCCACATAATCAGGATGAATGAACAAATCAAGAATTTTCTTGCACTCAAATCCTAACTCTCCTTTACCGTCCATCAACACCATTCCAACAGGCTTGCCTCTCTTAGCACAAGCATCAAAAACACGTTTGATAACTGCTCTCAAAAAGAAAGATTTACCTACACCTGGCTTGCCAAAAACAATCATGTGGCGTGCTAAGTTTTTAAGGTTTAAGCCAATGACTGTGCCTTTATCTGGGCTAGTCATAGAACCACGTTTTGCAAATTCTCCTGTCGCTGTTGCCAAAGGTAAGAATGGAGTTGTTGCATCGTCTTTGATGGCTTGAATAATCTGCTTTTCAATCACACTGTATAAAGCCTGATTAAAGCCAAGAGTATCACTATGTCTCAATGACTGATCAAGCAATGCTTTTGCTCTTGATTTATTGTTTGAGTAAGACATTGAGAACAATGAGGCAGTAGGAATAATCAAACTTGCTGCTGCAAGGAATGGGCTAACTGTCAATGCACCTGCACCAACTGCACCTGCTGCCGCAACAGAGAAAGCAATTTTCTTGATGCCAATATCGTGTCCTGTTGACCAGTCTTTCACTAAGGTTAAGCCTGAGATACGTTTGCCACTACGAGACAAGATTGTTCTTGTTTGTGTTTTTCTTAGGTCGTAAGGCACAAGTGGATTTGAAAAAATCATATTTGGGCTTGTGATTTCATCTACCCACTCAAATGATTGTCTGTGCATATTTTCAACGTCAGTCATCCCAATTTTAGGAATGAACTTGCCATAAAAATCCTTTACTTTTTTTGCTTTTTCCATATTGTTGTTTTTCATTTATTTTCTCCTTGTAATTTTGTTTTTTGATCTTTCAAATTGTTGTATTGCATAAGAATGAAATCTGACTGAGTTTTGAAACTTTGCTCATCAAGTTGCCCCATGTCTTTGCTTTTCTGTAATTGCTTTATGCTGTCATTAAGAATTGCAATCTGTCTATCAATACCATCAATTTGATTTTTAGTTTCTAACTCTTTCAATTTTGGTTGAGTCTTAGCAATAATCTCTGCTCTTTCATCCTTGGTTATCTTGTCATCTCTAAAGTCAGCATTTGCTTTTTCAATCTTTGCACTTAACTCGATGATTTGCTCCTGGATGGATTTTGGTTTCAATGCAACTGCAACCTTGTCAGCACCTTTATAAATTGCTGTGCTTGCTGCTCCAAAAGCAAGCAATGACAAGCCAATAACCAAGAAAAATGTGGCACATTGATTGATTAGTTTTTCTCTTAACTGCAATGTCATTTTGCTTGTGTGTAGCATGTATTGTGAAACTCTTTGAGTGTGTATTGTCTTTGTATCGTAATGACCTAAGAATGCCTTTGGTCTGTATTTTGGTGATACATAAATAAAATCAGGCAAGCCATACTTTTCAGGGTCGGCATACAACTTACCTAAGCGATAGGTAAATCTTTCAATCAATGGCAACTTGTCCCAAAGGGTCTTGCTGTTATCTCTTGCCCATTCATAGTAAGAACTTATAAACAAGTCGCTCTGTGATCTTTCGTCGGCTTTGTTGATTAAGTCAATCTGTTCTTGCTCTGTTAAATCATTGCTATTGATGGTATTGACTATCTCTTTTCTGAACTCATTATTGATTGGCTGTTCAGACTCTTTTATTTCATCTGCTTTTGTTTTTCTAATGTCATTGATTGCATTGGTAATAACCTCTGCCAATGATGGTTTGAAAAATGACTTTTTCTCAAAAATCTCATCAACAATAGTTTTTTGTTTTTCTAATTTCATTTGCTTTCTCCTTGTTGTTGTTCTTAGTTATCGCTAAACACATCCAAATCACTCAAATCCCCATCTGAATTGTTCTCAACAGGTGCAACGATTTCTTTTCTTTTGCCTGCCTTGAACACATACACCTCAGCCTCATTCAATACATCTACAAGTAAAGCCTTGTAGTCATCACATTGAGCTTGCTGTTCAGGTGTGTAGGTCTTGTGATTGATGGCTTTGCCATTCTCATCTTTTAAACGAACAACTAAACTAAAGCCATTGTCGCCCTCAAAGATGTAAGCCATAAATTCATCTTTTAAGTCTTTTAAGAAAATCTTGTCTATGTTTGCAGGAATTTCACAAGAGACATTGTTTGAATTTAATTCACTTGCTAATTTCTTTAAAGTCATCTTTGCCATATTTTTTCTCCTTTATATAAAATGGTCTTGATTTTTGATTTATTTTTTGTATATTTAAGTTATACAAAATAAATTAATAAAAAGCAATAGATAAAAGGAGATTTTTTATTATGAATAATGAAATAAGATTATTTAAAGATTTGCATGAGTTGTTAGCATCAATATCTGATCAAGAAAAACAAAGAGCAACAAAGGATTACTTTATTAAAGTGGGTGCTTTTGAAAACAACGAATTGGCAACAATCTATCTTTCACAATACAATTTCATGGCTGAGGCTTTGATGCTTGTTGATGAATTTAGAAAGGAAAACAAAGAACTAAGACAATCATTTAATGATTTCAAAAGTGAGATGTCTAATTTAAAGAGTGATTATGAGTCTGTAATCAATCGTGGTTGCTTTAATATGCAATCAAAGATAGATGGTGCTAATGATGAATTTACAAAGAATACAAATAAGCTCATCAATACTGCTAATTGCCATGCTGACAATATTTCATCATTTAGTGAGACTTTCATTGCTCAGGCAACAACCATCTTGAAAGACCAAACAATTGAGAGAGGTATGGAAATCAAAGCGATTGGCGAGACTGTAAGAACAGAGATTGAAAAAGAGACTCAGAATTTCCTTGTCAAATTCCTTAGTGAATACATGCCAAAAGCTCTCCAAGAGTCTGTAAAAGATCCCCTTAATGGGTTCTTGGTTAAGTATGGAACTAACCTTGTGAAAGCAGCTAACAACATAAAAACACATCAACCTCTTGAACCTAAAAAATTGGTTGGCTTGATGAGTGCTGTTGCTTTCGGTTCATCCATCATCACAATCGTTGCTCTAAAACTTATGCACTTTTTCTAAAATATGCAGACAATAAAAAAGCCCCTTGATGGGGCTTTCTTTTTTACATGGATTGTCTTAATCCTTTTACTCTTGATTTAACCTTGTCATGTTCAAAGGCTTTGACCTCAACATGATTTTTCTGTTTTTGAACTCGTTGCATACTGAAAACTACTGCCTCTTTCTTGACATTCTTTTGATTGAAAGGATTTTGGCTTTCATCTTTGTATGTATGTTTCCAAGTTCCTCCTGCACGATGGGCAGCATAGTCCTTGAAAGTGTCTAACAACTCAGCTTTGTCCTCAGCAATGGTCTTGGCAACAGGTGGCTTGTAGAAAGAATAAGTCTCAGGCAACTCATTTGGAAAAAGACTGTGCATCTTGCTAATCTCATCAGCCTCTAAAACATTGAACATCTTTTTTTCAGTTTTATGTTTTAACTCCATAGCCTTGATTTGCTCATCAGTGCCTTTATGAAAGATGTTGTCTGACTCAAGTTTTTGTTGTTTCTCCATATAGACTCTTGCAGCACCAAATGAGTCTGACCATGTTTGTATGTCATTTTTTTCTAATGCTTGCTGTCTGTGTGCCTCTCCTGTTTTTCCAAAGTATTCAGTAAGAGCAACCTTATCAAAGTAGTTCACCAAGATTTTTTCATCCCCAACAACTCCTGTTTTTTTGTAAGTGTCATCAGAGAACTCAGCCATCATTGTTTTTTCACTCAATCTTTCATCTAAACGGGACATGGTTGCATACTGCTCAACAACAGGAAATCCCTTGTTTTTCTCAATGATGTTTTGAGTGTTAAAGAACTCTGCACCTGACATTGCTGCTGCTTGCATCTCTGCTGTGATGGTCTGAGTGTTGTGGCTCTCATCTCTCTTGGTAAGAGAAAAAGTAGGGTTCTTTGAAAAGTCCTCAAAAGCCTGTTCTCTCGCACTCTTGATGTTTTCTTGAACCTCATCCTTGGTTGCAACCTGTGGCTCTGCTTGACCTGTTGAGCCTGCATCAGATCCAGTTGCACCATCTCTCATGCTCTTAATGGCTGACTGTGCCTTTTCCTTACTGAATGGAATGATGGTGGCTTGTGGCTCGTTCTGAGCTACTGCAACAGGCTCTTGCTCATCAGCGATAGGGAAATTGTCTACCTTGCTGTAGTTCTGCACCTGGTAGTCAATGGCTGTGATGATGTCCTTGGTTTCTTGGTCAAGGGTAGGGCTTACAGTTGGCTCTACCTGGCTGAATGGGTCAACCCACTCTTGGGTTTGAGATGGAGTGTTGGACAATCCCCCCATGTAATTGAATTCGTCCCATGTGGTTGCACTCTCTGCGATTAATTCATCAACAGTTTTAAGCTCTCCATTTGCTTTCAAGAACTGTGCTGCAACCTGCCCTTGTTCCTGAAAGGGAAACTCCTTTGCGTGTTGTGCTGCCTCGCTTTCAACACCAAATCTTTGCTCAAAACTCTCTACAACCTTGTTCTCAATATGGTCTGAAACACCTTTGACGATGGTTTCTGTTTGGGTGTCAAAAAACTTGGCAAACTCATCCAACATGGCTTGCTCACGTTCCTTGAATTGGTCTTTAAGTTCTTGTTCTCTTTTTAATGCTTGTTCTTTTATTTCTTGATTTCTTTTTTCAAGCTCTTTTAGTGCTTGCTCCTGCTTTTTAATCAAGTCTAATAATTTTTCTAAATCATCCATTTGATTTCTCCTTTGATGTATAAAAATAATATACAAAAAAGAAAAATAAAATCAAGTGATAAGGGCTTGACAACAAAAATATATTTGCTATTTATATATAGTAGTCATAGTTCATATTCCTTATTTAGTGATAAAGAAAAAGCCCCAATCAAGGGGCTTTTCTTTTTACTCTTTCTCTTTTTCTCTTTTAAGCTCAATGCCTGTATATGATTGTTTGTATCTTTGTTTGTTATCAAAGGCAATTTTTTCATATTTGTTGGTTGTCTTAACTCTTTTATTTGATGGTTGAGAAAAGATTTCCCAAAGTTGTCTGATTGCATTGATGGCATGAGAGTCAAGCAAGATTTCAGTGATTTTGTCTTTGGCAACATCTCCCTCAAGTGAGTCCTCATCATCATTGGTTGGTGTGATGTCATATTCTTTTTGGAATTTTCTGCCAAGGGTGGTTTCTGTCTCAACGTATTCATTATCAGCATTGAAATCAGGTGCATCATCCATGTCAGCGTATTCTTGATCTAATGCTTGAGCATTAAAACGGTCATAAACTGAACCTTTTTTTGCCGTGTTGTCTTGTGGTTTAGCAAGCTCTAAAAGAGGGTCTTTACCTTTGGCAACTGCCTTTGCTGCTAACAAGACTCTTGAATTTTCTTGAATGGTTGCATCTCCATCATCTGCTCTCACAAAACTTGGGAACTTGGCAGCAATCTTTTTGAAAGTCTTTCTCAAAAAGAATAGGTTTTCTGTGCCAATTGGAACAATCAAGAACTTAATAAAAGGTGTCTCATTTCTAAGTTTTGCAACAAGAGTGGTAGATACCATCACTTTTGAAATGTGTTCTTGCCAATTGCCTGAGTAAGAAATATCGCCATTGGATGCAATACTTTGTGATAGGTGGTATTTCTGAATTTTCTTATCGCCAAAGCCATCAATCCAAGGCTGTATGTTTGCATCTAACGGTGCGCCGGCAAGAATTTGAGTGCCAATAGTGCCTCTCCATCCTGCTATGACCTCTTTGCCGTAGATACGCTCTGCCTCTGGTATGGTTTGAGTGGCAAAGTAGCATCCCCATCCAAATGAACGGGCTTGCTGTATGACTGTTTGCAATACAGGATCGTTGTTCTCATCCTCAAGTTTTCCAGGGCTTTGGAACTCATCAAGAATGAAATTACCAACGGGTTTCTCTGCTGAACCATACAAGTCAGGTTTTTTGATGAAATTCATCAAGTAAGCAAGCACGTTTGCTGTGATACCTCTTGCCATTCTTGACTCTGTTTCGTTTGGTCTGATGATGATGGTTTTGATTGGGTAGTTCGGGTCAGTCATGAACTTGTAAAGGCTGATTGTCTTATCAGTTGGCTTGTTCCAATATCTTGCCAAGTCCATGAAATACTCCATGAAAGAAATCATATTAATCATGATGCCTGACACGGTTTGGTTTTGCTCTAAGCCCTCGTCTGTAAGTTCTCCAACAAGTCTTGCTGCATGTGGGTAGTATTGATTGACGATGTAGCCAATCTGTTCATCTGATAACTGCACTACATCTGCAACATCCTTGAATGTCGCCTTGTCTCCAAATACTTTTTTCAAGAATAAGAACAAAGCCACATTGACCATACGGGCTGCATTAGTCCACATTGGGTCTTTTGAGTTGCCTGATGGAATAACACTTGCAACAAAGGATGTGATGAAACCAAGCCCTTTTAAGTCCTCCATAAAACTCCATACATGAGAACGGGCATCTGTTGGGTCTATCAATGCAATGGTTGGGTCATTCTCATCAAATAGGTTCTTTGTCCATTCTGATTTTGGGTCAAGGATGACTGTTTTTAAGCCCTTGTTGATTGACTCAAAAATGAACTCTTGCAGAATTTGAGACTTACCTGAGCCTGAGTTTCCGACAATGAATGTGTGTTGTCGTCTTAAATCCTCTGGATGGAAAACATTGACTCCAATGTTTGCAAAACGGTTGCAGTCCTCAGAAAAAGTAGAGTAGTTGGGCAACCAAAATTTATTTAACTCTCTCTCTGCTTGTTCAGCCTCATAGATTTTTGCTCCCTCGCTTTCAATGATGAACTCTGTGCTTATCAAGTGTCTTGCTGAGTTGCAGTAGCCAATCCATCCAAGTAAGCCTGTAGCTGCTGCCACGATTGCTGCTCTGATGTAGACAAGGTGTGTGAGTCCTGCCTTAGCCATCAAGGTCATATAGAACTTGTATGCAGCTATGGATGGGTATTGCTCTGCAAACTGCTCAGGGGTTAGGTTCATGTGCAATGGGGCTGTAAAGGTGTTTACAAGCACCTGCAACCACAAGGCAACATGAGTCTCTATTGATCCATCTATGTGTAGCTCTTGACCGTTGAACAGGGTATTGAGCGGGGGGATAGCATCAAGCAATGGAATATGCCAAGCCAAAGCTGAACCAAGCATCATCCCAATAGAGCCTGCAAGGATGGTTATGCCCCACTTAACCTCAGCATATCTACGATATGAGCCAGGTGTTGGCAATGTTCTTGGTGGGAACATTAGCCACTCGTTTCTTATCTTGTCCTTTGGCACATCTGTTTTGTAAAACAGTGCCTTGTATATTTTTGTTTCTTTGAAATTGAATTTCATTCTTTACCTCTTTTTGTTGTTATTGTCGGTATAAATAAAAAATGGTTGCTATGTCTTTGAATGACTAACAACCATTAATTTGCTTTCACTGCATCAAGGTTTGCTTGTGCATCGGTATTGTCATGCAACACCATTCTTAAAATCCAAATACAGATTTAACTTTGCTCATGATGGTTGATTTGGTTTCTACAACCTCAGTCTCTACTTTTGGCTCTCTGTATTCTGAAATTCCCCAATATGCTTTTTGTTTTGCTAAAGACTCATCCTCATCAAAGTCAGCAGGATTGTCATTATTTAACATTTCAATGTAAGCATTGTGTGCTGCAAAAAATTCCTCGTCTGATACTCTTTTAATTATTATTTCTGTTCTCATGATTTTTCTCCTTTGTTATTGTTTTCATGTTCTATTATTTAACTTATACAAAATCAAAAAAGAAAATCAAGAGTCTTTTTAAAATTCGATATCAACTCGATATCATTGGACAACAAAAAAGCCCTTGTTGGGGCTTATATTTTGTTTATAAAGAACCTTTGTCTTAACTTGGTTCTTTCATTCATCTTTGCATCAAGTTGGTAATATCTAACTTTGCTCATCATGTAGTAGTAGATTTCATAATCAATCCACTGACAAAATTCTTTGTAGGTTGTTAGGCTGTATTGCTCTAAGTAGAACTCTCCAAGCAAGTCATCATCATCTGAAATCTTGATGTGCAGTCTTGGTGCAATCACATCCAAGTATCTGTAGTCATCAGCCATCTCATCATGCTCACTGCAAAAGACAGGAATGGTGGCAATGCTTACCTCCATGTTGATTGTGTCTGCTACATCCATGAGATAGACAATATAGTTCCTGATTAAAGCCTCAACCATGAAAAGGGCTTGGCTCTCATCGTGGTCAAGGTCTGCATTGACTTGTATTGGTTTCTTTATTTCCATAAGTGCAAAATCCCCATCAAAATCACTGTGCCAATCACAACCCATGAACCAAACAAAATCACAAGTCCTTTTCTGACTCCTAATACATCCTCAATTTTTGCCTTGTCCTGGTTGGCTCTCTCAACAGAGACAACATGCAACTCATCCAACGCATCTCCTTGCATCTCTTTCAAAGCAATGTGTTCTACACCATTTCTTATTATTGTTATTTGATATAGGTTTTTCATAGCTGCTCCTTAAATTAAAAACTTATAACCATTCTTTGTTTTTTCAACATCTTTGCACATTGCTTTAATGTAGTCATCAATGTAAGTTTCCATCTCATCTTTTTTGGTTGTTGAATAAACAACCAAATCAATTCCAAGTGGATTGATAAACTCATTAAACAATCTACCAATAGCTGACTTGCTTTTTTCTTTTCTTTTGAAAAAAACATAAACAGGTGCTTGCTGTTCGTAGTTTGTAGTATTAACTCCAAGATTGTATATATTTAAAACATCATCTCTTGTTAAAATCTTTTTGATTGGTGTGTAAAAGTTATTCATAATTTCTCCTTGTTTAAATAAATATACAAAAAATAAAATAAAAATCAATAGCAATAGAAAAATAAAAAAGCCCCAATCAGGGGCTTTGCTTTTATTCTTTTGGTTGTTTGTAGAGTCCATCACAATCAATGATGTTTGGTAATCCACGTCCCCACGAGTCTGAATAACGATAATGACAGTAGTTGGTAAGGTCTAACATCAACTCATCAGGCTTTTTGTCTTTGTTGTCCTCATCCTCATCAGGTGGTAGTTCAATCTCACTAAGTTTCCAATCCATGTGAGGGCAGTTGCGACATACACAATTTTTCTTTGGAAAGATTATCTTTCCCTCATTCTCTTTTGTTTCCCATTTCAATAAGACTTTACTTACATATTGCTTTGATTGATTGTTTGTTTCGCTCATTCTTTATCTCCATTTTGTTGTATAAAATAAATATACAAAAAATAAAGATAAAATCAATAGTGCTGAATAAACTTTCTTTTTTTTAATGATTGTTCTAGTTAGAACTTTCCGACCTTTTTCCGACCTTTTCCGACCTTTTAAGCAACGTCGGAAAGCTGAAAAGCCTTTATTCATAAGGCTTTCAAGAAAAAGTTTCCACCCTTTCCGACCTTATACCTTAAAAAGTACATAAGGAATAAATATTTATATAGAAAAGGTTTTAAAACAAAAAAGGTCGGAAAGGTCGGAAAGTATAAGTAAAAGCATTGATTGGCAAGGGTTTCCAACTTTCCACCCATTAAATCAAGGTCGGAAAAAAGGTCGGAAAGGTCGGAAACTTAGACAAAGAAAAAGCCCCTGATGGGGCTTTCTTATAATTTCATACCTTGTGATTTCATTTTTTTAGATAAGGATGGTTTAGGCTTGTCCATTGAAAATGATTGAGTTTCTTTTTCCTGTAGTTTGTTTTCCAACTTGTTTCTAAGTTTCATCTTGTCAATCGTTTCAATGGCATTGGTTAAATCAAAGGCTCTAATGTTCTGTTCTGTTTGCTCAGTGATTTCTACATTGTGCTTGCCTACATAGTGATTAAAAGCAGTTCCATCACTCATTGCTGAACTAAAGAGAATGTCTTGGGTAATCTTTGCTCCATGCTCTACAAGGTAGTCAATCATTTCTAAGTTGTTATTAGAGGTTGCAAATTCTAATGGCTTGCTTGTCTCTAATCTTTCATCATAATAAGATACTGGTTTGTGAATGTCTGCACCATGCTCAATAAGGAATTTAACTGCCTTTAATTGGTTGTTATCACAAGCGTTAACAAGTGCATTGTGTTCTGCTGTTCCATTGATGTCTGCACCTAAATCAAGATATTTTTCTAATAAATCAATATTTCCTTGATAGGCAGCAGCAGAAAAAGCAAAAGCATCTTGTTTTATGTCAGCACCTTTTTTAATAAGAAAATCAATCATCTCTGTATCGTTTGAAATGGTTGCATTTCCAAGCATTGTCTTTTTAGACATTTTCCAATCAACCTCAGAATTTACATCAAAGCCATTTGATATGATTTCATCAAGTTTCTCATAATCATTAGAATTGAATGCTGTTATAATTTCTTTGTATGGATTATTCCTTGATATTTTTACTCTTTCAGCATTAGCAACCTGTATGGCAAACCAATCTTTCCTATTTGCCAAAACATCCTCTAAATACATCTCTTGTTCTTTTGTGATTTTTTCAGGCAATCCACCTTGAACTAAATTACTGAAAAGCCATTCATCGTAGTTGTTCATAAATTCTCCTTTATTATGCTTATAAATATACAAAATAAAGAATAAAAAGCAATAGCAGATAAAAGAAAAGCCCCTTATTGGGGCTTTATATTTTGTGTCTTATTGAGTGTTTGTGTTTCAAGGATGAGTTAAGTTTTGTGTTTAATTCTCTTTTGGCTAACATTTGCTTAAGTTGTTCCTTTTCATTTTGTGAAAGAATTACATCTTTTGAGTCCTCATCATCAGTGTTCAAATAATCATAGAACTCTTTTGAAAATTTTGTGTTGTATTCAAAGATTATGATGCTGACTATTTCTAATTTTTCTTGTTGCATTGCAATCTTTATTGTGTAGTCATTTTTAACATGAATATCAGCACCTTTATCTAAGAAAAATCTAAAAGTATCGTTATCGGCAAATGCTGCTGAGTCTCTTAATGCAAAGCCCTCATCAGTATTGATGTCAGCACCATTATTTATAAGTAGTTTTGCTATTTCGTATTCGCCTCTATTTATGGCATTAAATAATCCCATATTATCATCAACTTGCACATCTCCACCTTGATTGATGTATTCCTGAACATCATCAATCCAACCAAACCTGCAAGCATCTAAAAATTCTTGTTTTTCACTTTCAATTATTCCTGTTTTTCTAAGAATTTCTTTTGTCTTTTTGTCCATCATTGTTCCTTGTTGTTATTTTTATTGTATTAAATAAAAAACAAAAATCAATAGTAAATGAAATAATTTATAGACAAAAGAAAAGCCCCTGATGGGGCTTTCTTATCTGTTAAGTCCAAATGACTTTTTCATTTTTATCTGAGCCTGTTTGACTTGCTCTTGCTTGACTGCTTGCACTTGTTGAACCTGTGCTTGTTTTTGAGCCTGTTTAGCAGCCATTTCAGCCTGTCTCTGCTTGATGATGGCAACAGGTGGCTCTCTGTGTCTCACAACTGAGTTAGAAATCTTACCAAAGGCTTTCAACTTGGTTTTGAGTCTGTCCATGATGTTGACTCGTCCTGGTTGAGTCTCAGTAGGGATTTGAGCCTCTGCTTTGGCTTGGATGGTAGCTGTGGCCATCTTGGTTGCCTCAATGCTCTTTTCTACCTTGGCAACAACCTCTGCTTGTGGTGCAACAGGGGCAGTAGGCTTGTTCTGTTCTCTTTGGATTTCTGCTTGAACCTCAAGGCCAATCTCATACAAGTTGACCTTGCTGTTCTCTCTCTTGAATGCGTCAAGAACCTTTTGCTTGTCTGCTTTAACCACTGCTGTCAATGTTATGTAGCGAGCACGAGTTTGAGCAACGTTCCATAGCTCCTGATCCACAACAGGGCTCTCAGTCGCATTAAGCCAAACATTATTGACTGTAAGCCCCTGTGATTTGTGAATGGAAATAGCTGCTGCAAGTCCTATCTTATTAGTGTCTTTCATGGTCTTGATTTTTGAGTCCTTACCCTCGCCAAACTCAACATCAAAAGAGCCATCATTGTGTATCTTTGTGATGATGCCAAAGTCTCCATTTTTGTATTCCTTGGCATTCTTGTTGACCATCACTCTATCTCCAACATAGAAAGTCTCATCATTGTTGCTGATGCTCTTGCCTCCAATTTCTCCTGCTGCAAGTCTCTTTTCTTGGATGATTTCATTGATTGCTTTTACATCCTCATTGGTTGCACAAAGAATGACTTTATCAATCACTTTGTTTGCATCAGTGATGTATCTTGCTGCTAAGTCCTCGTTCTTTTCAGTAGTGGTGTCAAACTCTAAAAGACGTTTGCTTTCCTCAATCAATTTCCATGATTGCTCAACATGAATACCTGACTTTTTAACTGCTGCCATTTCCTCTGCTGCAACAGTAGATAGAGATGTGATATTTGCAATCTCCAAAGAGGTAGCATCTCTTTGACGAATAATTTTTCTTAAATAACGAACACTGCTTTGATTGTCCTTAACAATGTTCACATAGGTATTGCCTGCTTGAACTGATTGGATTTGGTTTGTATCTCCAACAAGCACAACTTTGACATCAATACCTTGCTCAACTGCTTTATTGATGTGATTGAGAAATCTGTTGTAGTTCTTTGTTCCTACCATGCCTGACTCATCCATAAAGATGACCTGGTTGTTCTCAATCTTGGTCTTGCCTGAGTCCATAGCAATCAACCACTCATCAATAGTGCCTGTGTGGTTCGCTGTGGTATCAACTCCTGCTGATGCTGCTACCTTTCCTGTAGGTGCTAAAACAAGGCAATTTGTGCCTGACTGCTTTTGTAATAGTGAAATTGCCTCGCCAAGCACTGTTGATTTGCCCGTTCCAGGTTGCCCCTCGCAACAAATAAGGCGAGAACCATTTGGCTCAACGATTGCTTTAAGCAAGTCAATTTGTAGAGCATTAAAACGTCTATCTTTCTTTTGACCTCTGATGACATCAGCCACAAGTTTTCTGTGGTTGTAAACACCTTTAAAGCCATCGGTATTGACAAGTTTTTTGGCAATAGCAACGTTTTGAACCTCTTGCATCACAAGTGTTTTTGTTGTGTGTAGCATTGGGTAAACAGGCTCTTTTTTCTTTGAAAAAGTTTTTTTCCTTTGTGTTTTCTTGGTTTCCTCAATAGGTTTTTGAACCTTAGTAATAAGTAATCCTGATTTTTCCCATTCTTTCAATTTTTTATCAGCGATAGCATCTGCTTGTGAACCCATTGGTTGATGTTTGCTTAATTCAATAATCAAATCATATTTTGTGAAAAATGGATTTGTATTGGTAAGTTTTTCCAAAATCTCAACATCATCAATTGGTCTATACACTGCACCTCTGTCTTTTTCTGCTTTAAGAGTTGAACCAAGTTGCACTGCCTCTTTGTGCAATTCAATATCTTTTAACTCTTTACCAATGGCTTTCTTTTTCTGTTTGATGGTTAGCCATACAGCATCACGGTTCTTGGCACTATCAAGAACTTTAAGAGCATTTTCTTGTGCTCTATTAATTGCCTTGATTTGGTCATCCATTTCAGCAAGAGAATTCATTTCTGCTTTGTATGCAGTAAGGTCAGTAGCCTCCCAAGATTTTTTTACAGCATCCACCCATTGCCCATTTTCATTTTTGGTTTTTGTTGCTGTTTCTCCTGTTTGAGAAAAGCCTGCAAAATCTCCAACTTTTAAATTGGCATTAGAGATTGCATTCTCTAAATCCTTTGACCAAATCTTTTTTGACTTTCCATTGGCAAGTTCTAACTCAACAAAGTAGCTCATGCTCTTTGTTTTATCGTCCTGGTATGGTGCTGCTCCGTAAGACAAGATAACACCATAATTTGTAGGTAGTTCAATATTCTTAAGTTTATTGTCTAATGCAATAATTTTCTCTTGAATACCTATTCTTTTAAGTTCTGTTCTTTCGTATAAATCACGTTTTTGCTGTGATATTGCTTTATCAATCAACTCTTTTGATTTACTACGTAATCTGATGCTCTCTAAAATATCATCAGAAAAAGCAACTCTGTAGTTTTCAATTTCTTGTGTTTGGAATTTGTCATCAACCTTGATTGATTGTCTGTCTTTGTCGTATGCCTCAACAGGGTATTGTTCTCCAAACTGTTTTTGCCACTCTTGGATGAACATATTTTTAAACATAGCATCCATAGATTGATGAAAATTCTTTTGTCTCATCTCATCCATTTCAATAGATAAAAATGAGCCATCCTCTAATTTAATAAGGTTTGGCACATCCAAATGCACATGATCATGGCTGGTTCCGGCTCTCGAATCGTTATGGAAAAAAGCATAAAAGCCTGTTTTACCCTCAACACCATGATAAGTTTTAAGATATTTAGAAAAAATCTCGTTGTAGCATTTCTCAGAAACATCAAGCCAAAGTTTAGCAACTCTGTGCTTGTCCTCTGTGCTCATAAGAGCACTTGCATGTGAAAAACTTTGATCCATAGATAGAACAAACTCAATATCAGTTTTCTTTTTAAATCCTGATTTTGTTTTCACATCTTTTTTATTGAAAGAGATTTTTTCTCCATATTGGTCTTGGTAGTAGCCACGTTCTATGTCTTTTTTAGTTAATTCAATTAAAAAGCCATCAGCACCCATAATAGTCTTGTAGTTGCGTAAAACAGGCTTAATGTGATTAGCAGTTCTTACATCCTCTCCAAGAGTTAATTTTGTGATTTCTCCTACCTTATCAGCAGTCAAAAAGTTTTCATTAAGCATGTCAAACTCTTTGAAAAGCTCTCCACCCATACGAGTATAAAGACGTAGGTTTTCGCCTTTTAAAACACTGCCATCCTCAAGAACAGTATCGTATTTTGTGTCCATGTCTGCCATGTTGTAAGCCTTACTGTTCTCATAGCCATTAGCCATTACCTCAGATAATTGCTTTAATTTGTATTTCTTAGCATCATGACCACTGCTCATTGTTAAATTAATCATTCTTATCATTCTGTTATCTCCTTTTTTAATGCCTGGATGAACTCAACATCTGCACCATAGGCATTGATTAGTTTTGTTTGTAATTCAATAAGAGTCCCTGTCATTTTTATTAATTCATCAATCTTAAGTGATTGAGTATCAGTTAAATATCTTTGATGTTTCAAAGCCTCTGCAAGAGATGCAACTGTTCCCTCAGTTTTATCTTGACGGGCTGATAGTTGCTCTTGTTCTGTTGTCTTACCTTGTTCAGATAAAGCAATTAAATAATTAATATACTCATTCATTGAGTAGCCAAGTTTTTTTGCTCTGTTAGCATTCTCAATTGAGACTGTCTTGTTAATAAAATTTCTGCCGTTCATGTTGTTATCTCCTTAAAATCTTTCTTTGTATTCTTTTATTTGTTCTTGTGTTGCATTTATTTCAAATCCACACTGCATTGCACTTATTTCTATGTTCCTTATAAATACATCAACATCATTAATGTAGTTTTTATTCAAAAAAGGAATATTTATAAGTAGCACATTGTTTTTTAAGCAATTCTTTTTCTTTTGTTCATCTTTGAATTGCTGATAAATAAAATCTCTTTTCTTTGAATTTTTGTCTAAACTATTTATTTGGTAGTGATGTTCTCCATCATATTCAAAAGCAATGTTAAATTCTTTGCAGTAGCCATCAAGTTCAAGAGGTTTGTTAGTCCAAGGGTTAATATTCCACTCTGGTCTTGTTGATGGGAATGACTTACCAAAGACAATTTCAAAGAACAATCTCACACGGTTCTCTGCAATTGTTCTTTTTCCACATTCAGGACACCAAGTTTTAAGTCTTAAAATTTGGTCATAAGATGCAGTCCATTCTTTATGATTTTGATTGTCGCATTTCCAAATAAGATGCTTACTTGAATTTACATACTCTTTAGATAAACAATCTCCACCTTTTGATTGAGCATGTTGTTTTGCTAAATTTAATCCATCAGCATTTATCAAACTTTTTGCTCTTTGCTCTTTTCCACACTCAGGACACCATGAATTTAATTTAATAACGGCATCAAGTTTTGCAGTCCATTCTTTATGCTCAGGATTTGCACATTTCCAAAGATATTTGTCATCATGTTTTTTTAATGATGTTTTAATTTCATTGTCAGATAATTTGCAATCAGAAAAATATTCAGCAGTTAAACATCTACCTTGTTTATTTATTGCATGGTTGTTGGCAAGTTCTAATTTATCAAAAATTGATAATGATTGTTTTGTGTTTCCTTTGAGTAATAAACTTGTATTTTCATTTCTACATTCAATGCACCATGTACCACAATTAACAACTTTTTTGTAAGTTGCATTCCATTCTTTGTGTTCAGGATTGGAACATTTCCAAATCATGTGTGTAAAGTTATTGATGTATTCATTAGAAAAACATTGACCATTTTTTGAAATGGCATGTTTCCTTGCATTTTCTAATTTTTCATCTAATCTCTCTTTTTTCATTATCTTTATTTCCTTTTCTATTTAATAAAGATAACAAAAAAAAATAAAATAGCAAGGGTGGGTTAAATAATACTTATAAATAAAGGCTTTAGCCACATTTAGACGAAAAGTTCGTCGATTTGTTCTTGTATTTCCTTTAATCACTCAAAATTAAAGCTAAAACAACAAAAACATGAAAAAACACTATAAAACATGCAAAAGAATAATAAAACACTTAATTGCATCAAAAAGAATGAATAAACATTAAAAAGCATTGACTTTTTATGTTGATTTGATATAACAACAATAAGACTATAAGGAGAATAAAAATGTCTAATGTGTATGTTGATTTATCATCTATAACTGAAAATAAGATTGATGAACTTATTGCTCTCTCTTTAGAAAATAAAAAGAAAGAGGAAAATTTAATGGAGACAATCAGGGTTCATTACAAGTTATGGGAAAAGAGATTGTTTCCATATTGTAAGTTGAATGGCATTAATCAAATGGATGTTGTGATTGAGATATTAGAGAAAGGTGGTTTTAACATTCATGACAGAAAGAAATTGAATGTCTATCTCAATCGTGCGAAAGCTGAATTAGGGGAAAAATGATGGATGCTTTTGTGCCTCAATTCAGTTCTCTAACCATTGAGCAAATCACTGAGGCATTTGCAAGAGAGGTCGTATCTCATGCAAAAGTGAACATCACTGCTGTTATCAGAGAGAACTTGCCAATGTGGGAGACAAAGTTGTTTCCTGTGATTAGCAGGTATGAGATTTCAAGGTATGAGGTTGTTGCAGACATCTTGGTTAGTGCAGGGTGTAGGTCTGCTTTCACAACTGATGCTGAAAAGACTGCATTCATCAAGACGGTTGGCAATGCAGTCAGAGCCATCAAACAAAGCAATGGGGAACTCACTGCAAAACAAAAGAGAGAGGCAGCAAGGTCAATCATCAGTGCTGACAAGATGCGTCCTGGTGTGAGATTGACTGAACAAGTCAACTCCCATCCTCCCTCAGTCATGCCAGGTCAAAACAGTAAGGAGGGTGTAGCCCCATCCCATCCTGTTGCTCATGTGCCTGTGGCGATTACTAAGCAATACAACATTGATGAGTTCCCATTCCTTGAACACGAAAAGAGACTACAAGAGGATGTGTTGGCAGGCTATGACGGGAAAGGTATTGAGTGGAATGCTCAAGATGATGAGTTGTTAGCTGTTTTCTCCCAAATCAGTCAAAGCAAGTTCACTCCCCTTGAAAAGTTAAACAACATCTTTTCATCTGTTGAGGAAATCAAGAAAGGTTGCTATGCAAAATTCAAACAAAAATGCAAGTTATGTGGTATTGATTTGAAAGACTATGGATTTAAGATGTAAGGGCTATGCCCCAAAAAGATAAGCCCCTTGATTGGGGCTTTTTCATTTCTGTTTTTCGATATCTTTATTAATTTGCTTTTCTCTTTGTATTTAATACAATATAAACATAAGAATAAAAAAGGGGGAATAAAATGAGAAAAACAAAGCAAGGGGGCTTTACTTTAATTGAGTTAATGATAACTGTGGCGATTGTTGGCATTCTTGCTGCTTTTGCTTTACCTGCTTATGAGGATTTTGTTATTAGAGGTCAAGTAAGTGAGGCAATGAGCATGTCTGGTGGATTACAAACAGAAATTGCAGACTCTTATGCAATGAAAGGTGTTTTACCTGCTACAAGTTATGATTTACAAAGTCAATCAATGCCATCAGGTAAGTATTCCTATGTGAACAACATTCAAAACGGTTTAATTATCATTAGATTTAAGCCAACTGCAACTGCAAATGCAAAGCTATCTACTGCTCTTGTAGGGATTGAGGCTGTTCCAACTGCTACAGGAGAGATTTATTGGAAATGTGGGTCATTCTCTATAGCAGCAAGATACTTACCATCATCATGTAGAGATGAGATTGACTTAAACGGGTTTGGAGGTTGATATGAGATTGCTTGCTTTAATTTTGATGAGTGTGATGTGTTCAAGCAGTCTTGCAGGGGAGGTTAAAAAGACAATCCAGGTATCAGCAACGATTGCTCCTTACTGTGTGATTGTTTCAAGTGCTGATGGTGTCAAACAGGTTTGTAGGGGCTATGAGAACAAGAATGTAGTGCCTGTGTCTATCAAGACTGATGGCAACACAACAACGATGTATTACTGATGGCTATGCCAAAAAGAAAGCCCCTTTGATGGGGCTTTTTCATTCATCCTGCTTTTTCTGTAGATTGACTTTGTTTTGTCTACGTTGTGCTTTCTCAGTTTTTCCATGTGCTCCTGATTTCTTTTTGAGTTGGATGAGTGCTAAGACAACATGATTTCTTGGTTTGATGTTCATTTAATTTCTCCTTATATTTTATTTTGTTCATAATTATATTTATACAAAATTGAAAATAAAAATCAAGAGTAAAAACAAAAAGAAAGCCCCTTTGATGGGGCTTTGTTCTTTATAGTTTCATTCCTTGGGATTTCATTCTTTGAGATGATGATTGCCTTGGTTTGTTTAGTGAGAAAGATTGTTGTTCTTGTTGTAGGTTTTCGTTCAATTTATTGTTTAACTCTCTTTTTTCAATAAGTTGTAGTGCATAAGCATGATTTTTGTTTTCTTGCCCCTGAGATTTCAAATAGTCTTTGGTGTCATTGCTAACGGGCATATTTCTCTCAATGACTAAGTGCTTAATCATCTCTTGATTTCCAACTCTAACTGCATTGTAGAAAGCATTGTCATTGTTCTTGGTTGGGTCTGCTCCTAAGTCCATCAATGCTTTGGCTGCTTGGTTGTTGCCATCTATGATTGTGCTGACAAGGGCTTTCTCTAAGTAGTCATGATGTCTTTGCTTTGATGGGTTCATCTCTTGTTCTGCCTGGATGAGTCCAGGTAGCTCATCAGGTGCAGAACAAGCAGCCTGTGAAAAAGCCATTCCTCTCTCAACTGTCAAATCAGCACCATGCTTGACAAGGTTCTTTACCATGTCCCAATCTTGGTCTTGGATGGCATAGGTCATTGCTGTGTCTTGGCTATAACTGACATCTGCACCTTGTTCAATCAAGTAGGTTGCTATGTCTCTTTCTCCACGAGAAAGGGCTAAGGTAAGAGGGGAATGGTCAGCTTTGACTTGGCTTATATCTGCTCCACTATCAGCAACTAACTCAACCATGTTTAAGTTTCTGCTTTCAATGGCTGAGTGTAGGATGATGCCATCATCAACATTGATGTTTTCAAAGTCTTGCAACATCACTTTTACTTGCTCGTAGTGGTTGCTATTTATTGCATCAATGACTTGATTGGCAAATTCCTTTTCTTGTTTATAACTGCTCATTTTTTCTCCTTGTAGTTATAAGATAGTTATACAAAAAAGAGAATAAAAAGCAATAGCAAATAAAGAAAAAGCCCCTTGATTGGGGCTTTTGTTTTATAAATCCATCTCAAAATATGAGACTCTGAATATTGCTCTTTCAATTGCTTTTTTGTATGTTTCTGAGTCTTTGACAACTACATTGATTGCGGTGTTCTTTCCATCAACTGAGAACAACACATCAAAGGATGCTTTGTAATTGTTTCCTGAGAAATATTCAAAGTTGCTGATGGAGATGTCAAATTCTTTTTCTAATTTTTTGATAAATGCTTTTTTCATTTTAGTTTTCCTTTAAGTTATATTTATATTGTATTAAATGAAAAGTAAAAAGCAATAGTATTAAACAAGTTCGATATCTTTGTGTTGGCTATGCCAAAAGAAAAAGCCCCTTGGTTGGGGCTTTCTTTTTTCATCTAATCTTGATGTTTTCTGTTTCATCTCTATTCAAGATAATTTCAAGAGTGTCTGGGCTGATGTAGGTTGCATACTCACAATAAACAACCATCTTGTCTGCTTGTAGATTGTTTTTGATGATGCAAAACTTTTTGAACATGTCTCTATCAAGGGTGGTAGTGATGAACACTGCCTTGGATGTTGTCTTGGTCTTGTAGATGGCTAATAGCTCGTCCTGGTCGTGGATGACTACCTCATGCTTGCCCTTGGCTTGTAGCTTGGTGTAGTGGGTCAAAATCTGTTCTCTGGTCTGTTTCATGATGTCTCCTTACTCAAATGATCCGTAGGTTTCCATCAAGAAAATGTATGTGTCTCTCTTGTTGTTAAAAACATAGTCAATGCCATCATTTGTGATGTAGAACTTTCTATCTTTTTGTTTGCTTGAAAATGAAAAACTTTTTAATTTATTGTCTGGTTTTTGTCTTATGTAATAGCAAATTCCGTATAAGTCATCCATAAGGACATTTTTAACTGAATATAGTTGCTCTTTTTTTGTTGGTAGTGTTAAATCAATTTTCATTTTTATTTTTCCTTTTTAGTTATATTTATATTTTATTAAATGAAAAAGAAAAAGCAATAGCATTAAACAAGTTCGATATCTTTGTGTTTGTATGATTTGCCGATAGGCAAAAGATGAGAGTGGCTCGTCCAACTCTCTACGGGACATCAAAAGGACTGCATTAAGGATTTTGTGAGCATGTAGCTGAAAACTTGACCTCGTAGAACGGCTCAGGATGAGCTATTGAGGATGAGGTAAGGTGTTTGCTTGTCCAGGTGTGGAAAGTGGCTCTATGGAATGAATAAGGGCATTGCTGAGGATGTGCTCAATATTGAGGCAATAGGCAATAAAAAAGCCCCTTGGTGGGGCTTTTAGTGTCTTGTTTCAGTGGTCTTGGTGTTGCTCATCATGCCCATCACTGTGTTGAAAATGGTTTCATCTGTGATGGCAACATGTCTCATCAAGAACAAGACTGTCTCTGTGTAATCCATCAATATGGCACTGTGGATGGGTTCTGTGCTTGTTGGTTGTAGGTTGTAGCCTCTTGCTTTTAGTTCTTTGAGGATGTCTGTTTTGCCGTGTTTGATGGCGAGATCCACAATCTCTGTTCTGAATGCTGCTCCGTTGTCCAACAAGTAGAACAAGATTTCACTACGTCCATTTTTGGTAGCCTCTCTGACAGCCATGCCATCAGCAATGCCAAAGTCTGCTTTTAGTTCTTTGAGACATTGAACAACATCAAGATAGTTGTTTCTCACTGCATCTCTTAATAGAACACCAAAATTATAATTGATGTCCATTCCTGGCTTGATTGCAGATTTGATTGCAAAACAATCTCCTGTAATCACTGCAACTCTTAAACATGTGTAATCGTATTCATCCATAACTTTTCCTTTTTTATATTTATACAAAATATAAAATAAAAATCAAGAGTATTTAAAAGAAAATTGCTATTGACAAATAGATTGTTTTTTAATATAACTTATTTTAAGTGATGAGACAGACAAAAGTGATGCGATATTAGTGATTAAAAAGTTTTCTTATTGTTCCTGTTGATGATCTTGCATAAAGAAAAAGCCCCTTGATTGGGGCTTTTGTTTTTAGATTTTCATTCTTAGTGATTTGTTTTGTTTGGTGTTTAGTTTGGAATTTAGCTTGATGTTCAAGACTCTTTTCTTGATGAGTTCTAAGACATCATCAGCACCTTTCATCTCAAGCCAATCTTTGGTGTTCTGAGAGACAGGCATATTGAAATCAACAATCAACATCTTGGCTGCTCCATAGTTGCCATTGGATGCAGCTACTTTCAAGTTGTGGTCATTGTTGTAGTTTGGGTCTGCTCCGTTCATTAGGCAGTAGTGGGCAACCTGGTTGTTTCCTCTCCAAATTGCTACTCCAAGACATTGAGGGTTGTCTTTGACGGTGCAACCATGTTCATCAAAGTATTTAACTAACTCAAGATGGTTTCCTCCAACTGCATACTCTAAGTCGTTAGTTGTTAGCTCTGCTCCTTGCTCATGTAGATATTTAACAATGTCTATCTTTCCATTTTGGCAAGCATGTTTAATTACGAATTCATCTTTCACATCAGCACCATGTTCAACAAGCATCTTGGCTATTTCAAGGCTATTTGTATGTTGCAATGAGCTTACCAAATCCTCTTGGTTGTAGGCATTAGGCGTGGCATGTTCAAAGATGGCTGCAACTGTCTCTATGTGGTCATTTCTTGATGAACTTATAAGTGCTGACTCTCTGAAAATAAGAGTTCCATCATTCAATAAATCATCATCAAAACCAATTGGCAATCCCTCTTTAATGTGTTCAATAATTTTCTTTGTTTCTCCATCTTTTGCTGCCTCTATTAACTCTTTCATTTCCATTGCTTTATCTCCTAGTTTGTATTTTTATCTTATTAAATATAAAAATAAAAGCAAGAGCAAAGATGATATATAAAAAGAAAAAGCCCCAATTAAGGGGCTTTTGTATTTACTCTTGAGTAAGTATTTTAACAACTTTCTTACCATCTCTTATTGCACCTCTGATGACAGTTTTATTAGCAGGCCAAACTGTTTTCTCAAGTGCAACATCAAAACTTACCTCTGCAACATCCTCTAATACTGATTTTGTTAATTCAGCATCCATTTCAATGAAATGAATTTCAAATCTTGGGTCATTCATCATTGCTTTAATTGATATGTTGCTTTGGTAGTGTGCCATGCAACTTTGTTCATCAGTCATGAAAAATTTATCAAAACCAATGATGATATGAATTTTAAAATCTGGATCGTAATCATCAAAGTCAACATTTTCCAAGCAACTATATATTTTATCAATTGAACTTGATGATTTCTTATCTTTGTGGTCATCAGTCCAAGGAACATATAAATAAAGTGTTGCATCATTATCTGCAAAGGTATCTACAAATGACTGTGATTTACCTTTACCTAAAGCATTAAAAGTAGCCTGGATGCCACGTGCAGGGCCATCAATAAGGATGATGTCAGTTGGTTCAACCATTGCATTTAAAATTGCATCTGCTTGTAAATCAATATTGATTTGCACACATCCTGTTTGAGCATTTTGTTTTTCCTCAAACTCGCCATTTTTTTTCTTTGTGGCATAAGTGTTAAAAATTGATTTGTGGTCATTATCAGCATCAAACAATGAGAATGGAATTCCCATTTGTCTTAGTGCTGATGCAATTTTCTTTGTTGATGTTGATTTACCAACTTTGCCTTGGTCATTAATTGTTAATACTATTTTTTTACCCATAATATATTTCTCCATGTTGTTGTTTTATGCTATTAATATACAAAATTAAAAAAGAAAATCAAGAGCATTGATTAAACTTTCTTAAAAATAATTTGTTCTTGGTTTGTAAGATTGAAAATTGCAGTGTCTTTGTTTATTTCAACAATGACTGCAAAAGAATGGTCTAAGTTCATAGGTTCATGACTGATAGTGATTTCTTTATCGGTTCCAATGTGAACATAGAAAGTGTTGTCTTTTGTTTCGTTCAATTTGACGGTAAAAATCTTTTCAGCATTGAATACAGAAAAAAGAATTTTGTTTTGTATGGTTAAGTGAACTAATGTCCAACCCTCGCTCTCGTATTGATTTCTCATAATGTATTTCCTCCTTGTTTTATATTTATACGAAAAATAAAAAGAAAATCAAGAGCAATAGATAAAATAAAAGCCCACTTAAGGGCTTTCTTTATATTTTCATTCTAAATGACTTATCTTGTTTTGTTTTTAGGCTTGAATTTAGTTTTAAGTTCAAGTCTCTTTTCTTTATTGTGTCTATTGTGTCTTGTGCTTTGTAGTTCTCTAAGTATTCCATAGTTTCATGAGATACAGGCATGTTGTAATCAATAACCAATAGATTGACTGTTTCTTGATGGTTGTATCTTGCTGCTACTTTTAATGTCCAATCAAATTGAGCATGAATGTCTGCACCTTTCTCTAAAAGGGTTTTAACTATCTCTGTATGACCATATTTTGATGCAAGAGTTAAAGCCTCGCCGTGTTCTGCGTGGATGTTTGCACCATGTTCAAGTAAGACTTTCACTGTCTCAATCTTTCCCTCTTTTGCTGCTGCTCTTAGGGCATAATCATTCTTGGCATGAATGTCTGCACCATTCTCTAAAAGAGTTTTTACGGTTTCGGTGTGTCCATTACCTGCTGCATTTCTAAGTGCCTCATCCTTGTTGTAATGTATATCAGCACCTTGCTTGATAAGTTCCTTAATTAAATCTTTACTTTTACCATTCATTGCAGCCATTTGTAATTTAGTTGTTGTGTCCATAAAATCCCATACTGTAGAAATATTGTCTGTAGGGTCTATCAATTCCATAATTTCTCCTGTTATTTGTATTTAATAGTTATACAAAAAATAGAGAAAAAAGCAATAGATAAAAGAAAAGCCCAATTAAGGGCTTTCTTTATTCTTGTGTATCAATCAAGTCTTTTATGTATTGCATGTCTGCTTTGTCTTTGATTGCTATTTGAGAGTGAGGCAAGATGTAGAAATACTTAAATGAGTCTTTGTTTCTACTTGCAATCTGTCTCATTCTTTCAGTGGTTTTCAAAGGAATGGTTGCATTGCCATCATTCCTGATGATGTATGTGCCTTGCTCAGTCTCATAGTGGATGTTTGGGGCTTTGGGAACGGTTGGCTCAATAAATACAGGGATTGAGTAGCCTGGTCGTATGGAAATCCCATCTACAAGCTGAGTGTTCTGCTCCTGGAACAAGACTCTGAATGTCTGCTGTGTGTCTGTTCTCTGTCCTTTGAAAATGAGTTTTACAGGCACTCTTGCCCCTTTTGGGACTCTTGCAATAGGGGTAGATGAGATAAGTTCTGTTGTTGCTGTCTCTCCGTCCTGACTCCACTTAGAGACTTGGACCTTAACAATGGTGTCTTGGTCATCGTTGTTGTCTATGTAGAAAATAGCCACTCTCTCTGTGCTTGTTGGTGTCTTGATGCCAATGTCTGCTCTGACAGGTGTGATGTTTGCTGCTTGACTTGAAAGAGCAAGGGTTGCAAGTAAGGTTGCTAAGATTTGTTTTTTCATTAGTTTGTCTCCTTTTATCTAATAATGAAATTGTATGGCACTGCTATGTTTGCTGAATTAACAAGAACTTTGCCTTTGCCGTAATCAGGTGCAATAGGGCTTGTTGATGTAATTCTGAAAAAAAGATTGTGGTATTGGACTTTGCCTGTTCCAACTCCATTGATGTTGTCGCTTGCTTTCAAGAAATAAGCAAAAGATGGTTCTGTTGAAACCTTAATCTCAAGAACCTCATTCTTTCCAAGAACATTCACTTTGTCTGTTGTTGGGCTGATTGAATAAGATTGACCTTGTGGACAAATGACTGCAATTGATGTTGCAAGCTCTCCAACTTGACCTGCATGAATAATCCCAAAGTTGCCTGAGAAAGCTGTTTGTTCAAATGAACAACCTGCATAAGCATAGTTCCAAATCATTAATGTAAGTAGCAATCCTTTTCTCATTTTCTTTTCCTTTTGTGTTTATAGTTATACAAAAAATAAAAATAAAATCAAGAGTAATAGATAAAATAAAAGCCTCAAAAGAGGCTTTATTTAATGTCTTTCAGTAAGTTAATATAAAATTGATGTTTGCTGAAAGAGTAGCTGATTGCATGATAACTTTACCCTCTCCTAAGTTGGGGGCTGCATCTGCTCTGTTGGTTATCTTAAAGTAGATTGTTCTGTAATCTACTATTCCTGTTCCAATGCCATTTGCACTTGATAAATGGTCAATTGGCACTTGATAACTGCTTTCTAAGAAAACACCTAATTGCAAGTTCTCACTTGTTCCCATGACCATCACTGTGCTTGGGTCTTGCGCTGTGTTCAATGACCATGAGAGATTGTTTGAACAAACAAAGCCCACGGTTGTTTGTGCTTTTGGGACTGTTCCATAGGCAACTTGTCCAAAGTTCACTGTGTAGGATGGTTGAGTAAAAACACATCCAGGGCTAACAGTTCCACCAAGATTGACTGTTGTGTTTGTTGTTCCTGCAAAAGCAGTTGTTGATAGTGCTAATCCTAAAATAGCAATCGTTCTTTTTAAATTGTTTTTCATATTGTCTCCTTTATTGATAATTAATAATATAAAAATAATTAGATAAAGTCAAATATACAAAAATAAAAAATAAAATCAAGTGATATAAAAGAAAAAGCCCCAATTAAGGGGCTTTATTTATTCTTTCTTTGTTTAATAGACTAAAACAAAGTCAATGCTTGCTGAAAGAGTTGCAGGCTGTAAGACAACTTTACCCTCTCCCAAATCAGGTGCAATGCTTGCATTGTTTAAAATCTTGAAATAGACAGTTTCATTCATAACTGAGCCATTGCCCATGCCATTAATTCCACTCACTGCATCTATTGGTGTTGTGTAAGAACTATCGGAATAGATGCGAACTGAAAGGCTTTCACTTGTTCCTGACGCATAAATATTTGCAGGGTCTTGAACTGTTCTTAATGTGTAGTGCAACTCATTAGAGCAAATGATGCCTAAATCAACTGATGCCTTTGGGACTGTGCCAAAAGCAACTGTGCCAAATGATGCTGTGTAAGAGGTTTGTGTGAAAACACATCCAGGATTGACAGTGCCACCTAAGTTCACTGTTGTGGTTGCTGTATCAGCAAAAGAACTGCTTGCTAATAAAGAAAAGCCCAAAGCTAATGCTAT
>APMI01015907.1_pt1 | contig 33369 bp, 24 predicted proteins | sample 667938 | NCBI WGS metagenome assembly APMI01 (sample SAMN01084076, study PRJNA167559) | wastewater metagenome | biome: Wastewater | place: Denmark: Ejby Moelle, Odense | collected 2011-11-28
GAGCTCTCTGCACTTAGCTATTCTAATTATTTATTAATATTTTAAACATTTTGCTATTTCCTTAATCTTTGTTCTTTTTCTTCATTTTACTAATAACATAATCTTTACATATTTTTGATAATTTATTTGACTACTAACTCATTTTAATTCTTCTATTTCTATTGTCTATTTTGTTCGTCTCTTCTTGAGTCATATTTCGCCCTTTTGTCTCTTCTCTATCTTTTATCTTATCTTTATCGTCCATAATTTCGTTAATTCGCTTGTTCTATTTATGAAACTCCAATTATGTTTTCTCCTTATTTTGGCTATTAGTTATTGTGCTGTTATCTTTGTTACCTATCCCTTTTTGGCTATCGACCTTCTCTTCTTTAATCACCTCTGCCTCCTCTTTAATGTCTCTATCCTCTTCCTCCTCGACCCCCTCTGTCTTATCTGTGTTATCTTTCTCCTTTTTGGTGCCTACCTCCTCTCCCTCTTGAATTTTTGTCACCTCTGTCTCCTCTGTCTCCTCTTTGCTATTTTTATGGTTGCTCCTATCTCTATAATCCTTATTGTCTTTAATTCTATAGTTTCTCACCTTAAACACCAGAATTGAGCTAATTTCTTGCACTATTGTCACGATTATGCTATTAATATTATCTGCCTTTATGTTAATTTGTCTAATCTCGTCTGCCCCCTCTACCTCCTTTACCTCTGCCATCTTTGCCTCCTCTATATTACTTATCTCCTGTGTCTCCTCTGTCTCCTCTGCCGCCTCTATATATATATTATTTTTTTTCTCTATTTTCTCTGTGATACCCTTAATGCTCAACATTTATCTCCCGTTAATTATGAATTTAACTATTGGCATATGGATTTTATGTTCTACTTTAATTTGGCTCACTCATTCGATACTCCTCTTTAATATACTTGCTATAATAAATAATAATATCTATATTTCTTTCGCTATCTTATACAATATATAACAATTCATTAAATTATATTAATATGCTGGGCAATACTGATGCTACACATTCCATATATCATATACACATCTACATTATTTTTATAAATAATATCAAATTATTATATTAAATTTAATGCTATGTTAATCATGCATTTTTATCAATGTTTGTAAACTATTAATAAAATATATTTGATAACTTTGGATTTGATTACACACTTACATGAGCAAAGTCATATCGAGGACATCAGCAGTTAGACAAACATAACCTACAGTCTCTACTGGCCACAAGTATACTAAATAATTATGCAAAATAATTGGTTTATTACTGCATACAAAATAAAAATAGCATTTGAGTACATTCTTCACAAAATGCAGACAGTTATGCAAATTAAAGAAATAAAGATCAACAATCATGATCCATTTGTTACATAATCTACAAATTAGAAAGAGTAAATAAAATTATACTCATGCTGTCAGGAAATTGATTAACAATAAGAATAGTAGTATCAAGAAATAACAATAAGATCACTAAAAATATATTAATAATATAAGGAGTAGGGCTGCGAAAATATTAGCTTATAGAATTAGCCACATATTTCATAGTAAAATAAGTCATAATTTTAATCAATTAAAAAAGGGTAGTAAAATAGTCAACAATTTGAGAAATTTTCGGAATCGGTCTATCATCAGAATATTTAACTCTTTGTACACATCCAAATTGAAGATCGGCTTCGATAGATTACGAGTAGATAATCTTAAAAACTTAAAGATAAAAAGCAATTTAAATAGAATGCTGCGATGGTTTGAATAGAAGCGATTGAATTATCTCACCCTATCATTAGGATTAATTTCATGTGTCCCAAAGAAATAAAGTTAAACTACCAAACCATCAAAAACTGTAAATGACAATAAAAATTCAAGAGTGAAAACTGCATCAGTCACTCAATCTCCAAAACAAGATGAACAATTAAACAAAGCAAAGGAGATCGAAGAGAAGAATAAAATAGAGCAGGAGTCAAAGAAGTTAAAAAAGTAGCATGAAAAATAAATGGAACAGTATCGCAAATAAATTAGTAATCTCGAAGCTGAGCACGAGAGTCTCAAATTCAATAGTGGAATTTTAGATGAAGCAATTCAAGATCTTTAATCGTAGATTGTTCAGAAACAAAAAAAATCAAAGAAAGTTATGCTTATTTCAGAATTATGGGATAGAGTTTATAGTAACTTTTTATTGCTTCTAAGTCAGCATAAAGGTCAAACAATTCCTAAGGAAAAAGTACTATAGTCACTTGAAGTCCCTCTCGTATCACTTAATGTGGACACTGAATAAATAAAAGCATAAAATTAAATACTGACAGATTTGTTAACAGAATACAGAAAATTTTTTTAGAGCAAAACACCTGAAGATAATGCTAAATAATAGATCGTTCTTCCCTATGATATTTTGATTACCAAAAATAGATTCCTATATGCTGCAGTGGAAACTTTAATTAGACATGGACTGGGCACCGAAGCATAAGTGAAGCAACTTTAAGCATAGTTGGATAGTATGATGAGAAATAATTGATATCGTAGTGCAATTTTAACAGAATATCAAATTACGATTGATAACTAGAATAAATACAACTTATTTTTGTAAAGGGCTCTTTAACAGTATTAAATATAGAGGATGGCGCCAATTGAGTCTATATTATTAGAATCGCTTCTAATTTACCCATTTGAATAATATTTTATTAATAATTGCCTTATTCTCTTGACTGAGTGCCTGATGTCGTTACGAGAACGGAGAGGAGATATTGTCTTAGAAGGCGAGGGATTTAACTACAAAGACAAGTTACCCTACTTCGAGGGTGTTAACTTAGTAGGCAGGAACCCTTCAAAAACTACAATCACTATTAAAGATAGGTCTATTTCTGAAATTCATGCCAAAATACTTTGTAAAGGCAAGAGTATCAAGGTCATAGATGCGAAAAGCAAAAACGGGGTGTACTTGAACAACCTTGAAAATCAGATTGATTCTGAGAAATAAATCGAAGTCAACCCGAAAACAGATACTGTATACTTCGCGCAAGTTAAATGCAAGTTCCTCCCCTGTGATGATACGATAGATCATGACGAGAATACGAAATAGTTCACTATTAAGAATTTTAAGCCTGCGCCTAAGCTGTCTAATAATTAGGGTCTTCCAGATTTTAAGAAAAATTAGAAGGATGAGACTTAGTAGCATAAAAGTAAGGAATAAAAAGCGACTAAATTGAAAGGACTCAACGAGAGTAGTGAGAATTCGATAGGTAGCAAGGGGACCAAGAAACCAAATAAGGGAAAAAACTAAAATGACAAAATTAAATAAAAATAATAACTGTTAAAGGACATTATTGAAGAGTAGAAATTAGAGTAAAACAAAGATGAAAAGAAAAAGCAATAGACTGTTGGAACTAAGAAAACAAATATAAAGCCAAATACATAAGCAAACTCAAAAGCAATCGAAGATGAGAAAAAGAAAGATAAAAAGTCTAGCAAATAAAAAGCAGAGAAAGAGCCTGAATAAAAAGATAAAAAGTAAAAAATAAATCAAAGAACAAAAATGAATTAGAAAGAAGAAGATAGTAAGGCTACTGAAAGAAACTAATTTGATGAAGCCTAAAAAACTAAATAGCAAGATGATTCAAAATCTAAAAAAGCAAACAAAACTGGGCCTAAAAACAATCAAACTAAAAAAAGTAAAGAAAGCATATAAAAAGAGAAGAAGAAAATGCACTAAAAGAGGTCAGATTCTGGTGAAACTAAAGTAAAATCTAAAAAAGTAGGAAGACCTAAAAGTACAGGCAATAATACCAATAATATTTAACGTAAAACATTGCAGTAAAGAAAGAAAATGCCTGGAAATTAAGCTTTAAATGAAAGTTTTTCGCATCCAAAAAGAAAAATTCTCTAAAAAGTAGCATTAGTTTCCGGAGCTCCAATTACTTTCAATCCGACTACAAAAATTACTATAACACATAACTGGAAAGACAAGTTTGATGTCTTAGTGATGGACAAATATCTCCGAACATTCAAATTGTTATATGCTATTTGTTTAGGTGTACCTGTAGTCACTAAGAACTGGATAATTGAGTCTGAGTACAGGAGAGGAGTCACAGGGTTTTAAAGATTTCTATTGCAAGCACCTGAAAAAGACTTGATAAGTAACTCAATTTCACTTGTGCAAAATGGGCATAGAGTATTCAAAAATATAAATTTTTACCTAATCGAAACTTAGGAGTAGTTTCATATTCCACCTGAGCAAATCGAAGCTCTTATCGAAACAGGAGGTGGTAATTTACTGAAGAAATTAAACCACAAATAAGTAATCATCAAGGAAGTGGTATTTATAGTCAGACTCAAATACGGGTCTGAAGACTTGAAAGCTATTAAAAAGATAGAGGGAGCATAAAAGATATACACAGTTTAGATGATATTGGACAGCTGCTTGCGTCAGGATATTAAATGGGATGAAAATAAAGTAAAATGATGTATGATAAGGCTTGTATTTTTCATTATAAAACTGCCTATCAGGCTATAATAAAATTTTAAGTAAATTAGGATATGAGCATCCCTGATGATCCCAGTGTGGTTGGGCCTATTTTCCAAGAGCTTAAGCAAAATCTTAAGACTAGAGAGACATACTCCATTGAGTACAGAAAGAAAACGCTAGTTAAGTTGATGGAAGGATATTAAAAATTAAAACCCGAATTTGATTAAGCGATTAAAAAAGATTTAGGCATGAATGCTTTCATGTCTAATTTTCTGTCACATGGAGTAACAATGCCCGAGATTAAATACTTATATGAAAATCTCGAAGAGTGGTCTAAGCCGAGAAAAGTCAAAACACCTATTGGTAAACGTTTGATGATATTTAGGTCTCGGACTCGCCTCTTCTTAGGTAGAATGCCAACCTCTAGGGCTTGTACTTGTACTTTCGGCATGGAATTTCCCCGTTTTCACAGCGTTACCCCAAATAGCAACTGCTATTGCAACAGGGAACTCAGCAATATTGAAGCCTAGTGAACTCGCTCCATATACTTCAAATGTGTTAGCTAAACTTTTCTCACTTTGCCTTGATCCGAGTACATAGAAATTTATTTAGAATACTACCGCGTTATTGAGGGCAAAGTATAAGTAGCTAAAGCAATTAGTAAAATGCCGTTCGATTTGATATGTTTCACAGGATCAACTGCAACAGGAAAATCGATAGCTATTGAGGCTGCCAAAAATCTAACCCCTTGCATTCTTGAGCTAGGTGGAAAATGTCCAGTTATTGTTGATTAAACTGCAGATATTGACAGTGCGGCATTGAGAATAGCATTTGGAAGGTTTACGAACTGTGGTCAAGTTTGTGTTGCTGGAGACTATGTCTATGTGCATGAAAAAGTGTAATAGAAATTTAAGCAGAAATTATTAGAAAGAATTAAATAAGGATATAAAGTTGAGGAAATTAGAAATAATGGAGATTATTCTAAAATCGTAAATGAACATCATGTTTAAAGACTAAGAGAGTACCTTAATCAAAGCCATCAAGGTAAAGTTTTACTCGAAGGCGTTATTGAAAAATAAAACAGGTTTATCTCTCCTTTTGTAATTGAAAACCCTTCAAATAGCAGTTTAATTATGACTTAATAAATATTCGGCCCAATATTACCAATAAAGATATACAGCAGTTTGGACCAGACAATCGAATAGATCAACGACAGAGCAAAACCCCTTGTGGTCTACATGTTCTCATAGAATAGCAAAAACATTAAGAAAGTAAGGTAAAGCACAATTTCAGGAGCATTTGCGGTGAACGACACAGTGCTACATGTATCGAGTACTCACTTGCCATTCGGAGGAGTTGGTAAAAGTGGGTACGGACGCTGGCATGGCGAGCAAGGATTTATTCAGTTTAGTAATTTGCGTAGCATTTGCTAAACCAAAGCGATTAATGTGTACCCTCTCAGTACAAGGTTCGCACCCTACACCGACTCCAACAAAAGAATGATGACCTTTTTGCTCAAAATAGGAGACACTACCTTCGATACTCTGGGTAAGGGCTTCAAGTATGTGTTATTAGCTGCATCAGGGATTGCACTGTATATGCTCAACAAAAATATGGCTGCCAAAATGTGAGAGTGATTGAAAATAAGCCTATTTTAATATCCAGTAAGCTTAATTAATATTTACACTCACTTCAGACCAAACATAGAGATTTCAGTTCAGCTATCCCTTAATAAAGAGGACACAATGATCACTAATATTTATCAGAACCTTATCAAATTGCAGAATATATGTAGTTCGTGAGTACAATTGATCGATTAAGCATGAGGTATTAATGTCATGTGGCATAAACATACTATGATAATAACAGAGAATCAAAAGAATCCACCTGGGGTCAAGCAATCGCAGCAGGCAGCCATCGCCAAGTTTGCACAGAAACTAGCACAGCACATGGACAAACAATTACCGGCCAACTGAGTACCATATGAGGGAGGCTGAGAGTACCCGCCCTGGGCAGCAGGTTGTCCGTAGCTCGCATAGTTTGGATTCTGGTACACTCCTTGATTGTAATTTTTTGCGTAGTTTGGCTGTCCTCCATAGTATGCTTGCTGACCTCCGTACATGATTTTATCTAATAATATAATTTATTAAAAAACCAAATCGTCTCACATTTCTCAAGGTAGTAATATATTTTCTGTTGAAATTTTAGCATTAAAAGAGACAAAGCAATAATAAAATTTGTTAAGTTTACATCTAGTTTACTCATTTTATTAAAAAATTAAAAACGGACTTTTTATGTAAAGTAAAGCCTTAATATAAAATACAAATGGGAAGTGCACTACAGTCATGCTGTGGATAATCATCTAAATAAAGTAAGCCAACGATTAAAAAGTGTCAGGTTGAGACTCCCTAGAAGAAGATAATGCCTTTACTTGCTGTTATGACTCAAGGTCAGATCAATTTTACATAACTGGACATATTGAAAATACTTGGGCAATTGATAAAAGTATAAACATAAATCACCGTCGATGATTTTGAGATATAAGGCATATTGGGATTAGGGGCTTTTGGCACTGTCTACTTGGCACAGCTAAAATCTAACATCAAGGAGGGAAAAATTTAAAAATATGCGGTAAAAAGGATAGCTAAATAACTCTTAATCCAGAAAAATTTAATGCCCAGTGTCATATAGGAGAGAGATGTGCTTGCCATGAGTAATAAATTTTTAGTTTCTCTCATTATGGCATTCCAAGACGCGTGGTACCTATATCTTGTTATGGAGTACGCAGCAGGTGGTGATACTTATGGTCTTATTAAGCCAGGGTCATTTAAAATAGAAATTTTTAAGAATTTAGGAGAAAACGGGGTCAGATTTATTTCAGCATGCGTGATAGAAGCTTTAGAGTTTCTTCATCAAAGCTAATACATGTATAGAGATCTAAAACCATAAAATGTACTGATTTTCGATAACGGGTACGCAAAGCTGACCGATTTTGGACTGGTAAAGAAGTCAGTAGCTGGAAAGAAAAACTAAACAATTTCAGGTAACACCATACAAAAACTCAGGCACCGAGTTCTATTTTGCACCCGAAATGGTGCTAACAAAAGGCTATGGCAAGTAGATAGACTTCTGGGCTGTTGGCATTTATCTATATTAACTTTCAAACTATGAACCGCCTTTCTAAGCTGAAAGTATTACGAAAGCTAATTTTTAGTAAGCCTGTCTCGCAGGTGAAAAACAAAGATAATGGTTTAATCCTAATCTAAGCGAATAACTAAAGGATTTAATAAATAGCTTGTTAAAATACGAACCCAGCCAGAGATTAGGTGCAAAGAAAGGCTGGCAATAAGTCAAATCGCATAAATTTTATAGTGGTTTTGATTGGTAAGCATTAGAATCTGGTATTATGTAGTCTCCCTTAAAGAAAATAGTTGACATGTTTCCAGCTTCAATTAAACCCTACAGACCAGAAATACGTCAAACTGAAGCTGAACAAACTAGAGTCGAAGGGTGGAGTTTAGTGAAGAAAAAAACAATATGAAAAATTTGTATCTTATTTTAATATTAAAATAGATATTAGTTTGATTGTAAATAAGTTTGCTATTCATCAGTAAGCTAGCATTAAAGTTATCATGCTTAATACAAGCATTAGTGACATTATAAGACTGGACTCACTTGTTTTCGACTGAGCATATGTGTTGAACCCTGCGCCTGAATATAGAGCATTTGAGGCAGTGCATACACCTACTCTTTTATCGACAACGGCAGTCACATTGTAGCAACAAGTGCATGGATTACCAAATGGGTCCAAAGAGTTGGCGCATGCGGCAATGTTTCGATTGACAGTTTGTACATCATTGCAGCTATTTCCTAAGCAACTTTCTGATCCCAGTTGAATTCCGGTCGAGTTAGTTCTGGTAACAAGGCACTGAGTGCATCCGGCAATGGACGTGCAGGTCTCGCAAGCAGTGTTGAGGTAGTAACTGTTGGTGCATGAAGTAGTGTCCGCACAGCCATGAGCAGGAGGTTGAAAGCAGACTCCAGTACTGCACTTCTTACCACTTACATCATAATCGCACTTGAAGAAAAGTTCAGGATAGCTCTTATTTAGATTGCACTCTGAAGTACCACAGAACTGATTGTCATATCCATCGGCGGTAATCCTCACGCATTTGTTGAATTGGCAGTTTATGGAGCACTTCATGCATGACACAGTGGCTGCGAAGTCAGCGGTATTGGCCAACATGAAGCAGGTAGTAAGACAGACTAGCAAGACTTTGATCATTTTTTAGTATCAATTTGATTTATTTATTTTATTTGAAATATGCTCCACAACAGTTATGCAGTTATAAGAGCTATTCTTTTCGTTGAAGTCTTATGTATTAATTTTATGGATTTTGTAAGTTTAAACTGTTATTATATTGATATATAGGTTGCAATCGATGGGAAACAGCTGCTTATTCAAGTCTAAAATAGCGTCAAAGGATACAGCTCAAGCTAGATAGAATAGAAAAACAACACAACGCCAATAAAATACAGAATATGAGACATATTAATCGAAACAGCAGTAGCTAACCCAGTATAACATAAGTCGTGCTCATAAAATAACAATTTATATAGCAGAAACTTGATTAATATAAATAACTTATATTTTTCCAATCATTTCAAACAAGTCTGCAATTTTTCGATCATTTTAAGATCAAAAATTCCATTAACTTTTGAGCACTCGTATATCAAGCGCACCCTCACTTACTACTTCATCGATAAACCTATATAAATTCAGTGTTACTCAGTGCTGGTAATTTTGTAGCCGGTGTAAATAGTGACATGCTTCAGGAAAGGGTAACGCAACAGGGCCTCGAAAAAGGCTACTTGAAAGTCTTACTATTGCACGTTCCATCTATACTAGAGGCAGAAATGTACACGCAGTAAAGTTATAGCTATTATATGCTCGTGATCTTGTCTATGGAGCACAAGTTGCGAATCAATTCACGCTGAATAAGATTATACTTACTTCTATAATATTGGCATTAAAGTACTTTATTACTCTTCGCCCTCGTCATCGACTGAATATCTCAATGATTACTGTATTTGATACGAAGTTTCTTCGGTCGCACTGAGACTTTTCGCAGCTGTTCGTTAACTTCTCGTAGCCACTATGAGGATATTTATACGAATTAGTTCTGTTTCTTTTTGACCGAATTTTATCTAAAGTATGGTAAGTTCAATATGATATTATCCATAAGAGCAGGAACTTTTTATTTCTCATTCTTTAGGTACTCCCGCAGGTGCTCAAAGTGTCCATCTTCGAAGTTCGTATACTTGATCAGTTTTGGAATAATGATTGCTATTTAAGTGCATGTTATGCTGTTATAGTCCTCCTGTATTAGCTTATCAATTATTAAATTTTACTATTCTCGAAAGATAATGTTGTCGAACTTAAAGTGATCCACTGATTCATATATTTACTCATAGAGTACCTCTAGTTCCTTCTTGGCTGCTGAAAAATAATCTGCAACCATTTTCTTTAAGTAAGATCTTTTGCTTTGATCATTATGAAGATAATCTTTAACAACATGCCGAACGTGCTCAACTGTAAATACTGTATGGATTCTCTCGTTTTATTGATGATTCTTGATGCAACCTTTCGCCTCACAAATTGATGATGATGATGTGCATGTAAGACAATTTCCTAACTGAATTATTCGCTGATTGTGAATTTTACAATATTTTGTATCTTTCTCGTCACCATGACCAGGTCTGTTTCTCTGAGTAAACTGCATGCTAATAATTTATATCTAACAACCAAGTAATAATAGAATTATCATAGTAATAAAGGAGACTATATTACTATATATATGTTAATATAGATTGAAAAGATCACCATAATTATACAATAGTGAGTGCCCATCCACTGCCATATATCCCAAATCGATACCTGCGATCAGGCAGTAAGTCACACACATACAGACAAGAACTATCTACTATTTTTAGTATAGCCTGTGGTTTTGAGTTCAGTTCCATGCGTAGTATCACTTGAGATGTCTGGCCCATCATTGACTATATTGGATCAGGGTCTGCGATCGGTTTGTACTTTTTCCATTATTTGTCATTCTGGCTGTATTATACTAGCTAGTCTTTCATTATTGCCGGTTTGAAACCCTTACCATCTGGATTGAATAAACTTTTATAGTAATGGTATGGGTAAGTATCTATGTCATGCTATTCAAGTATTGCCAAACCACAGTTTGGTGTTGATGGAAATCTCATTGAGTTTATTCTTAGCTAGTGTATGCCTGTTGTGAAACCATGATCACTGTATATCCATGGTAGAAAACTCACTATATTCTATATTTTAGGAAACACTATTTTACCATTTTGACACTAAATTTTAGAACTGCCTATAAATTTACTCTTAGTGAGACCATACATAATCTTATTTTTTGCTTTATTTTGTTATCGATAAGTTTAAGCTACATCTTTGCTTGAGCTGGTCCCAAACTATTGTAAAGCTGATCTTAGAACTGATTTTACACTTGATAAAGCATTTTCATATTGTTGTTAAAGTGAGCTCAGTTTCTAGTTTGCTTGCTAAAGTTTACCGTATTTCAGCAGTGAAAAGTTTGTGCTGATGCATTTACTTATAAATTGAGAGCTATCATGATCTTTTAAACTTTTTGCAATTGATTAAAGACTGTAAGTGTCTGCGTATAGATCTTAGAGATCTGTAAAAGGAACTAAATTGCCTAATTTGTTATAAAAAGTGTCTATAATCGCACAAATTTGCTCTTTGAAGTTATCAGTTATTCTACGCATGAAAGGCTGTGAAGTAGACTGCTAATCTTTCTTAAATGAGCCTATTTTTTTTAGCACAGATTTGCCTAATATATCACTTGGATAATCCGCAATTTTACTCCAGTGCTGTGCTGTAATCGTATCGGCTGGAAAATAATGTGTACTGCACTAAGATGGGTGTGTGCGCAGGGTACGACTGTCCATACATCGTGTATTTGGCGCTGAGCACTTGGGGTTCAAACATATTATGATTATTTATTCATGGTTCATTCTCTTTATGATTTCTTATTTGATGAGTATACTGTGTTATTATAACAACGATATATTAGAATGTATGTTATAGTAGACAAACCGACACTGTCTTTTAAGAAACCAAGCATATAACTGCCAGGCAAGAGCATCACGATATACACGAACTAACTACAAAAAGTATCACGCAGCGGACTGATTCAGCACTTGATATAAAATAACAAACTATCCACATTCAGTCATCTTTTGTCTGTGAGTAATATGAATAAGCGAGAAAAGGAAGTGTTTGCTTTGGAAATTTATATGCGTACTGTGCAGGGTCAGGAAAATTATATTGTTGATCTAATATTGGAGAGAGATTAAGATTTGCTTCAGTACAAGGTTGAGTACCCTCTTGCCCTGCAACTCAAAATAGTAAAATATGAAGAAACAATTAACAGTCTGACTAAAGCGCTAACAGTCGACAAATTCTTCACAGTGTTAGGAAAGCTAGGCGAAGGATCATACGCTTAAATCTTTCTAGCACGAGAGTAAGGAACATAACACTTACGAGCAATCAAAGCAATTGATAAAGCGAAGTGTAACAAACTGGGAGATGTATCTTTTATTTACAATGAGATCGCAGTTTTGAGATAAGCAGCATCTCCATGGATTATCGACCTGTATTATGTGTTTTAAAACGCGAAAAACGTGTATTTGGTGACCGAGTTCTGTCCATATGGTGACTTGCATACTGAGATCAACCGTAAGTATAGATAAATCAGTTTGTTTACCAAGTACATTTATTTTATTCAAATTGCATTTTCAATCTGCAGATTACACCAGAAAGGATTTCTATATCGAGACCTAAAGCCAGAAAATGTCGTCATCGATTACAATGGCAATGCTAAACTTTGTGATTTTGGATTTGCTGCCAAATACTCAAAAAATTAATTGTACTATGAAATTTGTGGTAGTTACGAATACATCCCTCCTTAAATGGTTACCAAACAAGGATATAACCATAGTTTCGATCTATATTGTCTTGGTCTCTTGTTTTATGAAATGCTGACCGGATTTAATCCTTTCAAGGGCATTACGCCTAAAAATTTAGATGAAATTAAAGAAAAAAAGATTAATTTTGATATCGAAGGAGTTGACTACAATGCCAAAGATTTAGTGAGACGATTAATGGAGAAAGATCCTAAGAAAAGAATAGGATTTTAAGACTCTTCTCACATATTTAGACATGCTTTCTTTAAGGAAAATAGTGAAATCGTGATGAAAGTACTTAAAAATTAGAAAATAAAACAACGTTAACTGACATAAAAACCAACTTTTTATCCGCTAACAAAGAATAAGAATACAGATTTCACTCAAAAACCAATCCAGATCCTTGGAAATAAAATATACAACTACCTTACTCCATAGTTCAACATCACTTAAAAGATGGGACCAAAGATGGTGCCGAACTAAATAAAATCTCATTGGGCCGAACATTAGTGAGCTCAATTCAAAGCTAACTGATAATTATACTTTTCTTTGTTGCCTGTATACATTATTTATTTTTATCATAATGATTTCATATCTTTGCTGAACTGAGTCTTTGCATCGGTTAACACTTTCCCTGGATTCTCCCCACACTTGACGACGTCCATTTTCTTGGCGAGTAAGCAGCTAGCTAGGTCGTACTTAGCGAACATGATCATAAACTGTAGCTCGTTGAAACTTTTCTATGATTTTGTCATCGCTTAATCTGCACACTTGCTGAACTTAGATGGATTGGTCTTATTTTTATCATAGCATTATTTTATCACTTCTGATCTTCTGTCTTACATATAGTTCACTGATGCGTCGCTTATTTTTTAGCATTCTGCACCGAATGTTTGCATTGATTTTTGCTATTGTTCGGTCATGTAAATTATAATATTATCAATATCAATCGAAAATAATTCATCACGACAAATAGTTTTATTAATCAATTAGTATGTTTATATTATTTTTAAGTTAAAATTATGCACATATACAGTATAAGCAAAAGTATTTACAAGAATATGATTCAAGCTCCAAACATACCTTGATAGAGTTTTTTTGATTTTTACTGATACTTCTCAAAATGCTTCTCAGCCTCTTTTTTCATAGCTTCAGTCTAATTTGTTGGACTAACAACTTTGGAAATGGTTTAAATAGCTTATTTACTTTCGCCGATTTTCAATAGTGCAAGCGCTTTTCGATATAAGCATTTGTCTATAATTTTCGCATTCTGCTCAAGATTTGCAGGCTAACGAGTATCAAGGTTATCATCATGATCTACACTTCCCTCAACTTTGATCCCTGTCGCTTTTATTTTCATTTTGTCTTGATTGAACCCATGCTTTGGAGACTCGAGTACAATATTGCATAAAGGAATCATCTAAGCGTATTTGTTTTGCTTCATTAGGCATAATATAGCATTCATCAATGCTGATATTTTTTCATCGTATCCTTTCTGGTTAATATCGCCTGAGTTGAAGAACGCGACTATGCCTTGGAAACTTTTTAGAGCTTTTTCGATATGTCCTTGTTCAAGTTACTTTATTGCCACTAATCTTCTTCTTTGTGATTCTTATACTTTGCCTTAGATGTCCATATTGAAACAGTTTCTACCTTAAGTGAAGTTATAAACTCGCACAATAAGATATACTTTTTAAGAAGGAAGCTATTGTCCCTCTGGCCATCTCTTTTTCAACTATTCGTATTCTTATCCTGTCTGAAAATATTACTTCTTTCTGCACTCAATTTATGAAATTTCACCAGGTTTCATTCTCTTGATGGCGGCTTTAAGAAAAGGTGTGACCTTATAATCGTCAAGATAATTTTTCCTACATCCCAGAATGTCAAGTTTACTGTAATCTTCCCACCAATCACTGTTGAAGCATGGATCTTCATAAATAACCTTTTTATTATTGTCAATAAATTTCAAGGCATAGTACACGAGAGATGATGAGTCTGGCTTGGCAGTGGAAACACCCTTGACTATTAACTTTTTTAGCAAGGTACCATCCATGAAAATATCATCAATGCTAATTAATTATTTGATTTCTATTTTCATTTACCATCTATTATTGTTGCTGTTGGAATTTTCTTACTATTTATTTTGCTCATCAAGTTTTGATGCTTTTAAGTTAAGCTATTCCTCAAGTAGTAATTTCTTCAAATTTTAAGTTTATTATTTTGGTTCGATTTTTTCCAACTATTTTAATTATTTTTAACTTGCTTTTTCTGAAACGTTTTTAATTTTATGTTGACAAATTTATTTCATGTCGGCATCATTTAATCTAACACAAGATATTTATTTATTTTTCATGGTCTGCAAAGTCAGCCAGATAAGAGGATGGATTGTTGATATAGTGTCGAGTTCAAGCTTCAAATTTTGATATTACTTTTCTAAAATGAATTGATTTTTATATGCGAAGCTTGCAGTAAATGAAATTTCATCATATTTGCTTACCCGATAAGGACCTTCACCTCTTTGAATTAAAAATTTAAGAATGTTTTCATTATTGTTAATATCTATCACAGTTGTCCATGTTTAAACTTCAATAACAAAAACCTGTTTTTATTTCAATACTTTAATATTACTTTTTTTGCTGACTTCCAAAAACTAAACTTAAAACACTGCTTGTTCTTCTGCTTTCATGCTTGTTACCAGCCTTTCAATATCGAAGTTATCTTTGCCCAAATGATACGTGATAAATTAAACTTATTTTAAGTATTATAATTGAAGAGCTTGCTACACTCCCTCGGCTTTAGTATTTTCCTACTGTTTAAATCTTAGCTTTATTTCATCAAATCTAGCGGGTTTATCGATGCCATTACCAACTTTTATTATCGTCTTATACACATGCAGTTATTTTTATTTGAATAGTAATTTACGCTATTTTGCTAAATCTTTTGGAGGTTCGTTATCAGATTGAAAATCTTTCTCATTTACACTCGCTAGATCTGAATCGTAAAATTTATCTGGCATTACTTATTACTATTAATAGTCTTTTTGGGCTTATTAAGCTTTTTGTTTCTTTTGTCTAATTCTTTACTTTCGTTATGCTTTCTCATTCTATTTTGTCTCCTTTGATTCCTAATCATCTTTATTGACAGGCTAAACTTTTTATTTATCAGAATGCTCATCCTTTTATTTATTTGAGTTTTCGGTATGATTTTGTACAATAATTTATGCTTATTTACTTTATTTGGACATTTACACATTGTTAACAGCTTTGCAGACTTACTCTGCTTGAGTTTATGGTTTCTGCATAAATATTTGGTAAATTATAATGTGTATGATAATAAAGTATGAAAAATAAGTCGGAAATATTAAGCATTATCATCGAAATGATTGATCGTATGGATTATGTCCCCTTTACTTTTGTTTTTCACTCAGCACAGACAATCCTACAGTTTTACCAAAATAATTCATATACTGGTCATTGCGGTCATATTTTTCAGAATTATTTGGAGTTGATTATAAAGGTAGAAATGGTTTAAAATCTATATTCACTCGCTTCGGCGCAGTTGAGCTTGATTTTTTTATTTTTAGTACTGATTTATTTTACTTATCCATAGGGCCACTCGATTTATTATTAGTATATGGCTCATTTTTTGCATTTTATTATTTTCCGTTTGGATCCAGTAAAATATTTACTTTTTTTGCTTTAGGCTGAATGACTTTTTATAGCTTGCCTGCATTTTCAATTGGCTGAATTGGAGTTTTTTATATCTATACTTATGATTTTTCAGTAGGTTTAACCGAATCTTTACACTAAAATTTCTTCAATTTTTTAAGGCCTTAATTTTACAAAATTGAACTTTATTTTTGAGTTTGAAGAATATTTTAAATTTTACCCATCTATCCGATCTTTTTAATCAGAGTTTTATTTTTAAGTGCTTCCTGTTTTCTTCTTAAAAATACTTTATCAATAGAAATATTTCTATGCGATGGTCTTTCAGTTGCAATAGGTTCTCCTGGAGCTAACTTAGTTGATTTATGTAGTGTTTGACTAGTTAAATCATCGTGACTTTGTACTATCGATAATTCCCTTTCTTGTTATAACTCATTTTAATTTTTGAGCATATAATTCTACAGGAACTACTCATATTCCTTAACTGCTTGCTCCATCGTGGCTGGATTTGTGCGATCGTACTCGGAGTTTAACAAAATTCTACAATTTTCATAGTCTAAATTCTATGATTAAACTTTAGGCAGATACTTATCGAATATGATACTGAATGGAAAAATAAAGAAAAGCAAAGAGAGCCCACCAGCAATAATATTAGGGATATAGTAGCTTATTGACCCTGTTGTAACTTTATATCCATCAAGAAAATGTGACCAGCACAATGCACCTAAACAGTAGAAAACAGGTCCCAAATTGACCAACTGGCTCATCGCTGAGTTAACTAAGTCTGTTCCTGGCACTGGTCGTTTAATTCTATTCAAAAGTGAGTATTTTTGAATCCAGTACATCAAAGAGACGCCAAGAAAAGCAAATATGCAAATACAAGGTTGCAGAGTCGCAAAGAACGAGGTGAACAAATAAAGATTAATGAAGTAAATATATTCGTAGCCTGTTTCAAACTCCATCAATTACTGACTATAGTTCAGTTAAGATTGTTTCATTAGAAGTCTTTCCTTTAATGAGCTTCGATAGTAGAATGCTCTCACTTTTATATATCTGTAGTATGGGTCGATTAGTTTTGTTAAAGGAGGCAAGAAACTGTTGGTAATTGATAGATATACGATATCAGTGGAGAGACCATTAAGGCCAAATACATTCTTCTTCTCAATTATATAGTTGACAATTATAGGCACGACAATAGAGTTAAGAAGCTGGGCCCAGATTGATTTGATGGCTAGACTTGTCTGATACCCAGTTTCAGTGAAGTCTTTCTCAAACACAGTTAGAAACCTGATCAAAAGTCCAATTACAAAGTTTATAGCTGAAATAGTGAAGGAAACTAATAAATTAAGTACAGTGTTGTTGCTATTGTTGGCTTCATACGATGAGAGTAGATAAACCAGCACAAACGATATAGAGAGCAATATTAGGGTAATTAAGTAAGTGCCTGATTTTCTAATCACTTTCTCACACACAGAGAATGATAAATTCTACCATTTAATGTCTTCAGGTTAAGGAGCCTTCCAAATATTAATACCCTCGTACACTTTTTGTTATGGGCTGCTTTTGTCAACGAGCTGAAATTTATTTTTTGCAGGACAACATCGTAGTAAATGTCTAATTTTTTTTGCGAAATCCATTGAGTTATTCTTTGAAATTATATCTTTGGAATTGCTGTACTTAAATGTTACCACTGCTATTGATTTGCTTTTAGATTTATTTAGTAACTATTGAGATACTCTACGAATTGTAGCTGGAGTGAATAATGTTTTAATAATTTCTCGACCTTTAGCAAATCTTTTATTTTTTATCTTTTCGTATTTCTAATATATTGTAACTCTCTTTTGTTATGAGTAAGGGAGATGATTCTTATCCTCAAACTGACACACCCACTCGGCAAACATGTCAAGCATTTAAAAATATTTCTCATTAATTTAATTCATTTCGTCTTCGTCTGCCTTTTAGATTGACGCTTAAGGACTGAGGCACAATTTTTAAATATGGAAGAAATCATTCTCACTACACTATAGCTTCTGAGCATAGTCATTAAACTGCTATTGTAGTTATTCTAATGTGATATGTCTGGGATAATTTTCAATGATAATACTGAAATCTGCTGCACTGATGGTTTATTTATTGACCTTGACCTCGTACTTGCGCTAGAAATATCGAATAATGTAAAGAAAAAGACTCCAAAGCACAACAAGTCCAACCCCAATCCACATTTAAATTAAGTAAAGTAAATTCGAACTAGCTGAGGCTTCATCCTGATTGCTTGCTTGAACTTTCGAGTCCAAAGAAATCTATGAGATGATCACATCGATGTTGGAAAGATCAATAGTTCCAGTCGAAGAAATTTGTTTACTTAAATACAGGTTAGTGACTAGTGAGTATATTCCTTGAATTATTAGAACTCCCATCAGAAGCAAGGTAATATTTTTGATTGTTTCGAAAAATAAATACGTTGAAATGCCTATACTGGGAAATTAGTCAAATGGAGTGCATATCGGGATGGGCTCCTCTTGTTTCGCATAGCCGCAACACTTACAATATTACTTATTTTTAGCTGAAGAAGCGTCCTTATGCAAATCAATAATGCCTAGTCTATTAGCCTGCGAGTGATTGCTTGCTTAAGCAAGTGAAGGAAAATTGAGTACTCTAAATATGAGAAATTATAATTCCATGCACTCCTTCTTATCGGGTTCTTGTTATAGCTCAAGCGCATCCATGAACCATTTGGGACTGTACTGAAGTTCATACTAAGTGCTTTATTATTCATTATCCTTGCTGTTCTTGGATGAGGCCTATTATTCAATGTCTACTTGATCGATCTACTGTATTTGACATTTCTTAGCCTTCATACAATACTAATTATAGAAAACATATGACACAATACTTCTTCGAATAATATTATATACAATATTTTGTCTTATTAATTGTACAAAAAGTTCAATTAATAGTTATCGAAAAGTTTAATTAAAATTAATAAGCAAATTGTGGGACTGACAGTTAGGTATTTTTGATGTTTTTGAATATACTTTTTAAAATTTATATTTAATAAAATAAATATTGATGCTTCTTTGTATTTATCATACATCTGTTTTTGCATTTTGTTCAAAATAACACATAATTGCTAGTGATTCAATCATTTTATATGAATTTTTTATTGTATTACCAAAAATCGGAAATATTTAAAACATTTTAAATCTACATTATCATATATAATAAAGATATGGAAGGTGAATCAGTGTTTCCAGTTTACTCGGTTGTTGAAGCCAGACCCGAAGATGTAAAGGTTTCGATTCACGTGCTTACTAAATAATAAGCCTAACACGCTCATGAGTCAGTACGGTAAAATTTCACAACCAGCGGACACGCAGTTCATCATGAAGGTGGAAAATAATAACATTTCGTTTGGCCATGCAAAGTGTCAAAATGCACTATCTCCAAGGACGCATATGTGACATTTTCAAAGGCAACAACAGAACTACCTGATTATTTAGGAGTAGCAAGTGATCTATTGGCCATCCATAAGTTTACCAGAAAGCAGAAGAAATAGACTCCTCACAAGATCTACATTAACAAGGACACTAAAGACAGTGAACTTGTTCTATGCTTGGCCAAAGCTAGGAACGAAAACAAGGAGAGATGCAATGGCAGAGGCGATTAATAAGGAACTCCTGCATATTTCGAAAAGTTGGCTCAAGCTTTTGCTGCCGAAACTGGTGTCGGAATTACTGTCATCAAGGGTGATGATTTAGTCAAGGAAGGGTTTAGACTTATGCACGCTGTTGGCAGAGCTAGCAGAAATGCTCCTACTTTTATCAATCTTAAATATCACGGGAACCCTGACTCTGATAAATGGCTAGCTTTTGTCGGAAAAGGAGTGTGCTTTGACTCTGGAGGACTCAACATTAAACCAAGTAATTATTTATTACAACTTAGCTAGCGGAATTAAATAAATGCACTTAGATAAATCAGGAGCAGTTAGCGTATTCACAGCTTTCCAATACATCGTCAGAGATAAATTAAAAATCAACTTGACAGTATCGATGGGTTTTGTCTAGAACTTCCTCGCTAGCAATGCTTATCGCCCCTCAGATATCATCAAGAGTAGAAAAGGTATTATGGTCGAAATTGGCAACACTGATGCTGAAGGCAGACTTGTCTTAGCCGACTGCATGCACTGGACTCAAGAAAACTATAAGACTGATACCCTTATCGAATTGTCAACTTTGACTGGAGCAATTGTTGTGGCTCTTGGTACTAGACACGCTGGTCTTTTTAGCAATAATGATGATCTTGCCAATGATCTTTTAGCTGTTGGAAAGCAAGTCCATGAAGAGTCATGGAGAATGCCCATAGTTGACTACCATAGAGACTTGATCAAGCATAAGCTAGGAGATATCACAAACTCATCTGGAAAATCCGAAGCAGGATCATCCCAAGCAGCTGCTTTCCTAGAGAATTTCGTTGAGCCAGGCACCAAGTGGATTCATCTCGATATCGCCGGAACTACAATTGTCGCATGCGAGGCAACAGGCTACGGTGCTAGGTTATTGGTGCAATACGCCCACAAGTACGCTTCCAAATGATTTGTATGAATGTGAATGTAGTTTATTATAAAATAAGACGTGTAATAACAAAACTATACATGAATCAGCTGGCGACTTCGAGGAGTATCGCAATTATATTAAGCGGAATAAGCACGTCTATGAATCAGTAATAAGTTACATTTGCCGATGGAGCGTACAGAGAACACCATCATGATGAGCTGTGACTTTGAAGTGATGACATCGTTGGGACTATTAGGTTGGGCTGATAGAGTATCAAATCCGTCTGAATTAGTTAGCATATTATACATTTCTTTAGAAAACGTTTCTCGTTGAGGATGGCGATAGCATTTATTATGAGTAGAATTGATTCTAAGATCAAGCCGATCATGGTCAATGTTAATATTATATATATGCCAATATTTACTCACTTCAAATTGAATCATCATCTTATTATTCTTTCATTTTTCGAATTCTAGCCGATCTCTTTGGCCTCTAACTTACTTTTGGCACTGCTTTCTCATTATTTTCAGCTCTCATGCTTCTACTTTTGCTTCTTGATACTGAGCTCTCGCCATCGTCCACTTCCACCTTGTTAGATGAGCCTTTATCTGAGCTGTTTGGAGCGTTTGCAGAACTTCCAGCATTGACAGCCCCTGAGCTGTTTTGATGTGAGCTTACTTTATTCATTGAACTCTTCTCGGGCTCGTCATCTGATGATTATAGTAATTTCTTGAATTTTTTCCTCCGCCTTGAAGCTTCCATACTAGACTATTATTATTTCTCTTCCTCGCTTTCGGAACTATCGAATAGATTGTACCTCTGTCTCTGAGTGACTGAGCCAGAAATGGAGCTAAACTCATCATCCATGTAACTTTCCTAAACATTACCTGAAGAGTCATAAACTTTGAGAGTTCTAGTCTGACTTCTGAACTAAGAGATAAGATCAGACTCCTTGCTCATATCCACTGAATCGGAAAAGGTAAAGTTAGATGTAAATTCATCTGACACTTCTGAAATTTAGTCTTCATTCCTTCTGAACCCTTTCTTTTTGTTTGATTTCTTAAAAGCTCCAGTACCCTTCAGTTTTTTAGCTTGATCAAATATAACAGAGAATGTTTTTTCGTTTATTTATTGGCAGTCGCTTGGAGGAATGTTCTCAGGACCAAAATATACCCAAGGGCGTTTAGGTACGACTTCAATTCCTTGATAAAGCTATTACGGAATGTTCGGGGGTTTTCCTGAAGGATTAGGGTGGTTTCGCACGTACTATAATATTGGTTAGAAGACACCTTATTTTGAATAGTGTTCATAGTACGGTCGTTTAACTCTTAAATTTTTCTTAGAATCTTTGTTATTCATATCATCTCTTCCACCATCATCCTCCATCATTCTGTTCGACTTCTCTTCCATGATATCGAGCTGATTATCGAGAATTTGTTTGTTGCTGTTTCCAAAACTGGTAATAATTTTCATATCTTTTTATTTTCTCTCCTAGACTTGCTAGGGAGGCACTGGCTATGGAGCTGAGCTGGCAATCGGAACTACTGTCGGCACATTGTCTGACTTTACTTTAATTTTTTTAAGTTTTTAAAGTAGTAATTGCTTGGTTCGCTATTTCTACTTTAACTTCTCTTCGTTCATGAGTCAATTATTGCTCAACTATAGTATAATTCTATATTTTCCAAATGCCCGCTTTAATTGAATTTTACGTTCTTACTGTACATGCGAATAGAGAATAATGTTATGATGTGTCATATTATTATTTTTGGTCAAAATTGAACAGAAACGAATATCAAAAGTAGTAGTAATAGAAACTGTCATCAATTACACAATAAATTATTAATAACGAAACAAATGATATCACCCAATCAACGATAGCTGTAAACTTTCGCCTATGCCACTATTGCGGATGAGAGCAGTCGGATGTGGAAGGAGAAGTACGAGGACAATGTTGCTCACATTAAGAAATAATTATAAGACTTAAGAAAGGCTACTTATAATCTGCGCAAGAATCTTTAAAGAAATCAGAACAGAATCAGAAGGGTCCTTGTCTCAAAGAAATCTATTGACAGAAAGGGAAGTCTTAGAACTCCTTTGAAGGAAAATACCAATAGACTTAATGAAGAAACTGACAAATAATGGTAAAATTAAAAATGGACTCCACGCAAGCAAAAGAGATAATCTTTAGACTCTAAAGATGAGTTAGTAGATGAACCCTCTTACTTCCAAAAATTTCTGAAACAGCTTGAAAAGACACATGATTATCTGTTTAAGATGATTGTGCAAGATCGAATCAAAACCAGCACAGGCCAATCCCGAGTTCAAGTCGAAAAAGCAAAACATAAAAAAGCTCATACTAGACAAATTCGTTATCGTCGTGTGAAATCGAGAAGATCTATTCGAAACTGAGATAAAAGATAATGATACTTCAACTGCACTTTAAATATAATACTAATTATTAAAATATAATCATTTTACTCGATCAAGGACTGATTTATATCGGCCATGTTCTCTCACTTTTGGCAATCCAAATCCTGGAGATGTTACTAAAAAACTGCTCTACATGCCGTTATTATAATTTTTAAGATTTTATATTTTTTAAAGCAAACTATTAGGGAAGAGTTTCTCACACATCCAGTTATAAAGTTTAGCGTTTGATATAAATAGTTATAATACTTTTATTTTGTCCATTTATCTAAACTATTAAATGGATGCGATATTTTTGATATCCACACGCTCGCTTTGTTTTCGTTGAGCAATTTCTCTTTTGACTGCTCTCACGCATTCAAAAAATACATCTCTGAAATTAGTACTTTCGATCATAGTACTCGATTAATGATTATTTTTGCGGGATGTGCTTTGAGTAATGCTATAGTTTAATTGTCTATCGATAGTCTAGTCTGATGATTTCAGCTTACTGATTGCAACACTTTTATTTAATTTTTTTCTGTTTGATTATGGGTTCTATCGTGCTTTACTAACAGATAAAATTGTACTGCCCTTTTAATTGATTTGTTGTTCAAGTTATTTGATCTTGTTGGCTTGAGATTAATTCAAAGCTAATGATGTTTTTTGTTGTTTAAGCATTTATTTTACTCTATCCTATGCAAATTTATATGATTTAAGCACTTCTTCATATTTTCTCTTATACAGCTCCATTTAGTTATTAGTTTTCTCTAGTTTATCATAAAGTCTTAGCGATTACTCTCGAAAAACAGCAATTTATTTCTCCAGAAACTTGATGCGATCATTGGATGAAAACATTTTCTCCTGATCCTATGATTTTTTCTTAATTTCTGCCAGTTATCTTTTGACTTTAGTTATATGGCTGCGATAAGCTAACATAAATTATGATTCATGTTTGTCAATTACATTGTCGACTTTGTCCTGCATCGAGTCGATGTTCAAGTTCAGTTTTTGATATGCTTAGAGCACATCTGGAGCAAATGACTGTGGGAATTTTGGTTGAGTTTGGGTGTTCATCATTATAATAATTTTATTAGATTTATCATTTATCATAAAACAGAGGCTGTATTACTGTAAAAAATCAGAAGCCACGAGAGTAGTCATTAAAGATCTGCTCATAGGAGTACCCATAGCTTGAATTATTCTTGCCTTCACTAGCTCCATAATCTCTGCTAGGCTTATCATTAGCTGAGTCAAAATTGTTCCACTTGATTTCATTGCTGTCAGTTCCACTGCTAAATCCACTAGTAAGATTGGCCAGGTAACTGCTGCCATAAGGTATAGAATAGTCGTATGTAGCGTACTCCTGCTGTTAAGTTGATTTACGAGGGTCTGGTTTGTCTTAATTGTCTACCATTAGATGATCGTACTCCTGCTATAGTTTAGCCATGGAAGTCACACTGGATCCCTTGCTATATGTATAGCTGTCAGCCCCATCGGATATAGTTTTGAAACTGGCCAGTTTATCATGATTATTATCAGCAACTTATAAATTATACCTTACTCTATTGCCAGTATAGTCTTAGTCTGGTGCTCTTCTATTGGGACTGGTCTAGAATTCCGTTTAATATTTCTGGTACTCGGTGGTGCCATAACTTTTCTTATTGACTGCATACGACCCACCATCAGATGCGTAACTATTGTACGATGAATAGTCAGGTAAGTCATTACTTCTCTTTGGGAATGGACCGATGTTTAATGATTTAAGTAAGTCAGGGTTCGTGTAATCTGAGCCTGAGGAAATTTTAGCAGTTGCACTAGTGTACTTGGGGTAGGATGTGTAGTCATAGGCTGCAGTACTCTCCTGGTATGTATCACCAAAGCTGTATTTGTTACCATAATCTACAGGTTGGTTGCTACGCGGAGAACTACCATAACTGCGGTCATTCTGATTACTAGTGCGGCTACTGTAGCTAATCTTGTCTGCCATCATGTTCAAATTATTTAGATTAAGTTTCTTATTCCAAGTTTAACCAACTGCCTCCTCTTTGTTCTATTTCACTGGCTCAGAGGTAGGAATAGTTTCTGCTTTGGCTTGTGGCTGTTATATCCAGTTTGCTATATCTTTGTAGTTGTAAGTAGGTGATCCATATTGCTGGTACCATGGACTAGCTTTGTATTAGTTACTGCTGCCTGAACTTAGTGCTGATTTTGGCTTTATTGCTAATGATTAGTTATTATATATCTCATTTTGATTTGAATCTGTATTTGATTAGTTATATTGTGTTATTTTCAATGGGTTCTTGTCAAAGTTTGCGAGAGGTTTGTAGCTTACATAATTATAACCTTACTCTCGCTAGGATATATGGTTGTTTTGTTTGTCTACTGGCGTTCGATTATCATTCTGTTCTTTAAAAATGGCTCCATTGTTTAATACTTTATCTTGACTAACAGTTTTAGTCTGTTATTGAATTGGTGTCGAATAATTTTTAGAGTTACGAGATTATATTAATTCATAATTTTAAGTTTCTTTCGATAAATTAGGTTTAGCTGAAGTTAATACTTTCTATTGCTAAATTGTTCTCTTCTATTAGATCTTATTTTGTTTTACAGGCTCCTCGCGTTATATTTTATTTAATTATTTAACTCTTGTTTATTATTTCTGATTATGCGCTACAACTCTCTATGGTGACTTTTTACTTCTTCGATCTTTTTCGCGGCCTCTACTATGGTTTAATTTTTTATCTTCGCTCTTATTCTTTCTGTTATATTACCTGTCCACAGGAGGTCTCTCTGAGCTGCCTAAGACTTCCGATCGCTTGATGTTCTTATACACATTACTAAGTGTATTTTCGGGGAAAGCATTATTTTCACTTTTTGTCCCTATCTCAGAGCTACGAAGACTGCGTTATCTTGAATGCTGCAATATCTACTCGTTCATCTTTTTTATTTCAGTCATCTCTGAACGTAAAGCTTGAATTTGTTATATGAATACTGACATTTGGTTGCTGCTTTTTTACCGTTTTGGCATTTCAACGATCGCCCGCTTTTCATGCACTTTGACTGGGGTTTTCTTCTATTTCTACTCTCTGATATTGTTCATAAGTCTCTCAAGCTTGTGAAGTCTGTTTTTTATCTGATGATTTGTACTTGATTAGACAGGTTTAAAATTAGTTGTTTTTTTGTCCTGACTTTTAGTCTTTAATTCAGTCGGCTTATCCACAGATCGGACTGTGACAAAGTGTGGTTTTTCTTATAACGTTCTATTGATACTATCTAACAACTGTTTTCTGGAGTTGCGCAGATAAGTGCTTTATTTATGTAGTCCCATTCCACTGGACTTAGCTCGCTTGGTATTCTCAAGTATTTCCTTGTAAACATTAATTCTTTGCTTGTCTTCAATGTCTTCCTCATTATACTCAGGCGATTCATTAGCTTATAAGTGAGTTGAAGTATTTCTCAACAAAAATCTATCCTTGATGTGAAGTTCTCGAGATGAATACTTTCTTAAACGGATCTTGGAGTTCTCCTGTAATAAGTTGAATGAGTTTATTAGCCGATGAAGTCGAATTGTATCGATGACGTTATAAAATGCGATGGTTCCACGGTCTCTACTCATTAAGTTGCTTTCCAGTGTATCTTCCTGGGGCATGCAGTATTCCTAATCCCCGAAGAAGTCAGTCTCAATGTTTATTTTCCGATTGTCCCGAATCATTATTTATAATCAATATCTATTAAGACAAACTGATTCATTATATCATTTATAAAATTTGCTGAACCGTTCTTTTAGTTTTGTTGTAGATAATTTATATTGTTAGTCTTTGAAATTTAAATTATTTTTAATAATTCTTTGATAAAAATGTAAAATTAATACTATTTTTTAGTTTTGCTTTTATATTGTCCCATCATATTTAGTTAGACAATTTCTTTAAAAGTGTAAGATAGCACCGGAATTCATTCCGCATTTGGTATAAATTTGAAGATGAAAAATTAATCCATTATATTTATTATTCAAAGTAAAAAAAGAGATGAAGCTTATGCTATGCTATAAAGGCATCAACAAACAGATGCTTAACGATGGAGACTCCTACGCCGAAATCGTTAAATTCGTGCATGAGAACTTTTTCTTGAAGATGTCTAAATGGGCCATGTAATATATTGATTCAGATGGTGACTCTATCTCAATTGACTCTCAAACTGACATTGATACTATGATTGAAATATCTGATAAGAATCAGATCAAAATATATGTTAAGGATGTCAGTCAATAAGAGCCAAGCACTGATGTTAGCCATGTTAACATTAGTTTGGATGCAGAGTCAAGTGTAATCCAGTCTTCATCTAAAATTTAATCAGTCAAGTAGGAAAAAGTTCCATAGGAAAAACAAAAATTAGAAGAACCTTAGAAATAAGTGAATGATTATAATATCAGACCAAAACGTGAAGCATAGAAAAGACAACCAGTACAATTTCCTAATTTTGGGAAACCATTTTGGGTGTAAATGTAAGAGAAATATGCGAAGTTCATTGACGAAAGAATTTAAAGTCTGATTCCACTGATCGCTAGAAAAGTAGAGGAAAACATTAAGAACCCTCAACGCTCGTAGCACAACTCACAGAAAAATGAGTCTTTGGCTAAAACAAAGCACAATGTGAAGTGTAATCTATGCGAGATATAACCGATTGTAGGAATTAGATATAAATGTTCGAAGTGCCCATTTAATCTTTGTCAAAAATGTTAAGATTCTAATTAACATATGCACAACTTGATTAAAATGAAGCACTAGGAGTCGGAATAACAAAATTAATATTACAACCCATTTAGACCAAATTTCCCATGTCCTCCAATGCCGTTTGGCCCTTTGATGAGTGCACCTTTAGGCATGTTGTCTCCTCCAATGATGGGGCCAATCATGCCACCTGCCACTGGGGTTGCCCAGAGAGGACTAGGAGTACCCCTATCATCAAATCCATTTAAGAAATAGGAAAAACCTTCAAGTCGACCAGTCGCTGACTTTATTATTCCTGAGAAATAAGAGTAAAAATAAAAATAGTGCGATGAGAGACTGAAGATTACCAGGAAATGTTTCAAAATGAGTCAACTGTTCGGTGGAGAACCACTTACTTTCGAATAGTTTGTCACAAAGAATGCTAACTTGAAGTTTGACGAATTGAGTCAATTGTATATCACAATGAACGAGAACGTCAAAATTAGTAATGAGTGTAGCGAGAAAACTGCTGATAAAGCAAAAAAACTTGGTTTTTATTTCAAATAATCAGCATAGATCTTTGCTGAAGTCACACGAAAGAACCCTGCTTGCAACTTAATGCAGTTAATCAAAATTGTGAAAGACGAGAAAGTTATTGAAAAGGCCAAATAGTCAAAGCCAGCAAAGCAAATTAAATAGATGGACACTGAAGAACGGTTACTCGAGAATCCTTATGCCTATACAAATTTACCAGAGCTTAAACCCGTTGATGAGCCAAAACCAGAAGTAAAACCCGTCACAGTGAAGAAGCCCTTGCTTAGCATCACTAAGCGAAATGAGTTTGTCATTACCATGAAGGAGTACTTCGGCGATGAGAAAGTCATGGACTACATCAAGTTCTTCAATGACAACTACGAGATGAGCGTGGAGGATCTAATTTCAATGTATATCGAGAAGGAGCATGCTTCCAAGTGATCCTTTGTTGAGGTGAAATTCAAGTAATAATTTTCCCAGTTAATATAATATCATTCGATTATAATATTCTATTTTATTTGTGGAAGGCTACATGAAGAAGCTAAATCTAGACCAGCTGGCCTGTCCAAACGATGTAAATAAAGTAGTTCAGACATTCATATTGAAAGTACGACAGGAGCCGCCAGCTAAACATACAGCATTTTTTCTAAAGTTGCACAAAGATTGCGGGAAATGGCCAAAGTACGAACAATTTTTAGCTGACACTGTTCAGGTATGTATTTCCAATCAGTTTCAAAACATGTAGCATCTGTGTCACCCTAGCTGTTATGACAGAATGCGTTAATTTTATTTTAAGACAATAGCCACAGGAACATGGAAAAATTAGCACCAGTTTAACCTAACAATACTATATACGATCAAGATGGTTTGTAGTTTCTTCATCGACAGTTTTGCAGATATTCAAGTCACTCCCAAACTGGAAGCTTAAATTTTTGTAATCTTAATGCATGTGCTCTTGGGTATCAAAGTATGCACGAACACTTTGGAACTTCTGCAAAAGAAGTATTTAAAGTAGGGACCAGCTAAATAAGGGTCAGATAAATAGAGTGTGGATAAAACGTTTCTATAAAGACGTCGACAGTTGATGTCAGTATCTTTTTGTAATACTTCTGAAAATAGATTCTTCGCAAGAGTAAGCAAGTACCGTAAAACAGAACTGCCTATTTAGCCAATTGATGAAGTCCAGAAGATCTTAAAATAGAACTTATACGTTGCACCATTACCTCAAATAACAAAATAAAAGAAACAAATTCATTCATCATAGTCAAACTTTGCATATACGAGTTCTGATCACAGTACAACCCGCAATTCTAATCACTCATCTGTTTTAGATTTCTCATTCGATTCAACTCAACTATCGTCTTCAATGCGTTCGTAACTGATTAGAAGAAAAGCCTCAATTGCCAGACATAATCGACCTTTGAAATTAAACCAGAGAGCACCTTTTTAATTCAGGCGCAATATCAGCTTTGAAGCTATTCCTGCGCAGACATTAGAAAAAAAGTAGTCACTTGCTGTTTCTAAGGATAAATTAAAACAAGAAAAATTGAGGGCAAGTTGTCATTAATGGAAATCTAAAATAGAAAGAATTAAAGAATAATTTTATAACTTAGAGGAAAGATTTAGGTCTGAAAAAATATCTGTCAACAGTAAATACAATCAAAAAGATCAGTAAAGTGAGGGATTATCGTCAAAACGGTAGATATAGTAGAACAATCAAGTATCTTACCGCAAATAGTCAATAACATCACTAAGGACTATCAGGAAAAATGAAGAAAGTGAATGGGAGTTAATGAAGCCAAACAAATCTAAAATTATATCAAGAAGATCAATTAAATATCCTTATGAATAGGGCCCATAAAACTAAATGCAGTTATAATGTGGAGTTAAAAATTTCAAGGAAATTGATTTGTCGATATTGAACAACGACAAGCATGAGGATACGAAGCGAAAAATAAAAAGGAAAGCATTGATTCAAAAGAAGAAAGTATTTGACTCTGAAGCTATTATGCGAAACGAGAAAATTTAACATACGATATTTATGTTGCCATCTAATAAATTCAAGGAGCCAAGCATTAGATGACGCAGTTGTTGTAATTGTTGAGCAAGATATTTAAAAATTGGTTTACTTTACTAATACTTTATCTTTTTACTATAAAAGAATAGTAATTATTGTATATTATTATATTTATGGAGTTTGATCCTGAAAAATCTCCAACCTATATATTCAGGCATCCGTTTCGGTTCGTGAAGCCTTACGAGCATGCTTACGAAACCCATGCCAAGAAAAGATGGCTTGGTAAGTAATTGATTCAAACATTGGCAAAGTAGTTCCAAGCATACTCATAATAATATTTCAATGAAGCCATTAAATCAGGTAAAGTGACGATCAATGGTAAAATAGTTTCGCCTGAGTACGTAATAAAAAACTCTGATTTGCTTCGGCACGAGACTGTGAGAGAGTAGCCTCCTGTGCTTGATCTACCAATTGAAATCATATTCGAAGACTAAGATTTTTTAGTAGTTAATAAGCCACCAAGCATGGTTGTGCACACGGGTGGGGGATATCACTTCAATACTATGATGGCCATATTGCATTATTAGATGGGTTATAAGAATCTGTACATTTTACATAGACTGGATAGACTTACCTCTGGGCTTGTTATTCTGGCTAAGAAGAAGTAAAAAGCAACCAAGTTTCATGAGTAGAGCATGGAGTAAGTTATGAAGAAGAGTTACTACGCTCGAGTCTCAGGAAGTGTTGATTTTAGTGAGAAAACAGTCGATGCTCCTCTTATTTGCTTATCACATCGCGAGGGAATCTGGGGTGTTTATGATCCTAATAGAATTAATGATATGCCACATGGAGAGAAGCCTAAAGAAAGTTGCACAAAATTTGTAAAAGTATGGTATGATTAACGAACAGATAGCACGTTACTTTAGTGTTTTCCAATCACAGGTAGGACTCATCAAATTCGAGTTCATCTCCAGCATATTGGGCACTCAATATTAAATGATACCTGCTATGACGGTAAATTTGTAGGAAATTGGATTGTGTCGATGATAAAAGACATTAAGCTATCAGTCGAGAATGACAAATAAATTACCGATGTTGTAGAGAAAAAAATATCAATAAATAAAATAGATAAAACAGAATAAAATCAGTAATAAATAGTTCCATAGCTAACCGAAGAGTGGTTTAGTAAATGGGATTATAGTACCAGGCCAATGTAGATATTTCTACACTCGTTTAGATACAAATTCTAAGGAAAGTAATATACAAGTCGTAAACCATACTGGGTCGATCCTCATATAATTTTTTAAGTACAGTCTTCACATCAACAAGAAAAGAAAGAATAAAAACTTCGTTCCAATTATGAAGAATAATTCTTAAAGAAGAAGAAATAAGAGAAATAATTTATCGATAACAAATTAAAATAAAAGTAATAGTAACCATAAAATAAATAAAAACAGTGTTAATAAAAATAGCACGCACAGTAATAAAATAATAAAAATTGAGCATAGAGAAAGTACAAATTATATATAATTTTATTAGTGTATTCATTTCTAATTGAACCTAATTTTTTACTCTTTGAGAGGTATACTGCTTCGCTTATCAAGAACAGAATCTTTTTTTATTTGAGGTCCTATGTCGACAACAGCGCTTTTTCGACTGTAAATTCGTAACACTTCTCTGTTTATTTTTTCCATTTGAGCAATCCTTACTTCGTTCTCAGTTAGTGAGTTGTCCAAACTGTTGCTATTTTGATTGCGGTTTACGCTTTGATTTGTGGCATATGATTATTTTCTAGGTATTATGTCGCTCATGTATTTCTATTTTGCAATGGTATTTTTGAAAGAAGATATAGTTTGTGTGTAAATACTTGATTTACCTTATTTTTTAAAAATCTATTAAACTGTTGACTTGCGACGACTAACGTGATTTCTATCTTGCTAATAGTTTAATTTGAAAACTTGATGTCGACTGTTCTTTTCAATTTATGCGACTATTTATGAGTGCTTTTTCAATGGAGTTTGAATAGTTGAGTTGACTCTGGCTTTGCTATCCACCTATTGATTTCTAATATCGAAACATCCTGTAAGACTTCTTTACTCAATTTCATATATTTTATAGCTGCGTATGATTGTTCTGTCAGTTTTCTCAGTCTGAGTTTCAATGTCTACTTTTTTGCCTGTGCGATACACTGAACGCTAAATAGGTACTAGACTAATATGATATTTATCAGCTAACACGCCGTTGACTTGGGAAATAGTGATTAATTTCTTATTTTTGCCTTTATTAATATCTCTGTATTCAATAGTATTCTGCCCTATAGATTTGCGACTGCTAATTCGAATTGATTTTGATTTTGATATTTACAATTATTTTCGGCTTTATTCTGCTTTACCAACAGTCTTACTTGTTACAACTACTCTACTATCACATTCTGCTTATTCTTCACTTTAAAACACAATATCTTTGTTATTGAGTTCTCCTTATTAGGGATGACTTTCAGACCCTGATGAGCACTCGTCTCCAACTTTCATGAGTAGTTGATCCTCGCGAAGCTATGTCATGAATCCATCACAGTCTTATGCTGACTTTTTGTATATTGACATTTGACTCTCAGCTGAAGTTGAATCGTTTATCTGAGCAGGAATCTCATTTTTTACTATTTTTTATTTTACTAACAATAAATATAGACCATTGACGAGGACTTAGCCTAGTTTCAAGAATTATTCAGGAGTAAATTCCACAATTTTATTGTCTCGAGTACGATATCCATAAAATGAACTTTAAAAAGTGTATATTTGTAGCTCACGATATAAAGAACTAAGATAAACTCGAGCCGCTCGCTTTTTGTACTATTATTGAGAAAATGTGCAGTCGAGATACTATATGGCTTGGCTGTATCTCGAACAAATGTATGGAAATAATTTTGTATCTAACGGGCTTTCGGGGCAAGGATTACCATAGAAAAAGCTATTTAATCTAACTACTAATATAATAATTACTTTTTGCTGT
>APMI01007052.1_pt1 | contig 33323 bp, 23 predicted proteins | sample 667938 | NCBI WGS metagenome assembly APMI01 (sample SAMN01084076, study PRJNA167559) | wastewater metagenome | biome: Wastewater | place: Denmark: Ejby Moelle, Odense | collected 2011-11-28
TTTTATTACCTTTCTGTGTGTCCTAGGCACGGGTCTAAGTTTTAGTTTGACATTTTGTTTTAACGAAATTACAGCATTTTATATATGTGATTATTATTCGTCCGATTTTGCCTTTAGCTGTAAATTGTGTTATAGCGTAATTTTATGCTTCTTTGAACTAGAAAAAGGGTACGATTTTATAGTTTTCTATGATGATAAATTGTTTATTTTCTTCTATTTTTGCATCTGATTTGAGCTCCTCTATGATTTCATATAGTTTTTATAGTCTGCATCATGCATTCCCAATTACATGGCAATTTGCAGAAGCTTTTACTCGATACCTTTATATCGGCTTGCTTTGATTTCTCCATACTGCTACCCTTGCGTAATATCAGTTTTCAGCCTCTTTCGCTATGTTTTTATGGGCTCTGCAGTCGTGAACTCAGTTTTTAATCGGTGAATAAAGCTCAATTTATTTGAAATGGGTTTTGCTTATCGAGGACTCTCGCTCTTTTGGATTGAAGAAGATTATGGAGATAATACTGATTTCAAAGGAAAAGATTTATTCTTTACTGATTGATTGGAAAATATGCAATTAGAGTCAATCATCGGCAACCTGATACTCTTCACGAAGCAGCTCGCAGCTGAAGGTTGATCTTTTTATAAAGTTGGGCTGCACTGTTTCATCATGTAAGCTCAATTATAATATAGCAAGTAGTTGTAAATATTATAGATAACTATCATCCTGAATAAGAAGAATTAGTGTAAGCTTTTGATTGCATATCTGCTAATAACTCAGGATCCCAGTCAAATTTGTACTATCGATCATCCAAATTGTGCAAATTTGTTACATAGGCAGTTTCATGTTTAAATTCGAACTTCGGCTCGTATTAAGGCTCACGTGTTTTCCATTGATGCGGAACTGAGATGTAATTAAGTCCCGAATAATCATTCTCCCAATTGTACTTGGGCTTGTTACTGGCAGTATTTCCATATGTATCAGTGTATGTTGGAGTCCATTAATTTACAGCTTACTCGTAGTTTACCGTCTTATTTTTCTTAGATTAATTGCTCTATTGTGAATTGCTTTACTCAGAGTTGAGGCAGAATCCGAGTTTTGCCACATCCTGATTAAATTATTTTGATCTTGAGCGATGCTTAATAGATAGTTGTTACGAAAATTAAGAAGGCTCTAAGTGTTTCTTTGGACTTTCCTCATGTTCGTCTTTGTGGACAGTCTATGTTATTCTTAGCTTCTGCATTAAATCTAAAGAGGTTCCACCACTTTAAATTTTATTAGGTTCTTGTTCAAAAACCTTTGAGCTTGACATGTTCATTTTATTTATTTCGCTTACTTCCTAAAGCTTAAACAATGACTGCCTATCTTTGTTACTGAGTCTGAAATCTAAAGGAGAGCTCAAGTCAACAATTTGGCTGAAGTCCTCACCTGAAAAATTGCTATAAAAATTTCTCACGCTATTGTTTATTGATTCAGTGTCCCTAAGCATGTCAGCTAAAATTTATGGCTGCCCATGAGGTAAACCGATAATGGAGCTAAAGGACTCATTGTGACTTGGATGCTAAGGGCTAATTGGCTTTAAACTATTTATTTTCAGTGGTTTGACAATAGTATGAGGAGTATTTTCTTATCTTTATTTCTATTTATCTCTTTCAGCTATTGTGCTTTGCTACCCTATTGTTTTGCTAGTACTTTAATTATGGAGCTGTTCTTGACTGGGTTGAGACTTGACCACTCTCATGATAGTTTCCCAAGGATCTTTCTCCTGTGACTGCTTCATATTTTGTTATTGAGTTTGATTCAAATTTTATGTTTTTACCGGCACTATGCTAGATTAATATGAATGTCCAACTACACTCACTTATGGAAGTTTCACAAAGTAACGATTATTTATGAGTGGCCCTTAATTTATTTTAATAGCAGCTTGATTACCTATTTGTTGCACGTTTTTATATTTCAAACCTTGAGCTGATTGTTTAATTGCACTAATGTTAATATCCTTGGTTGGTAAAGTACTAATCGAATGCTCATTGCTTTTTCTCAATTTATTGCAGTCATTAATTGTAAAATTGACTCCTGGGTTTCCAACAAATGAGACTTTCATCTGCGAAGACTTCAAAGTCTTAATTTATGATTTTGGTCTTTGCTATGTTGAGTTCTATCTCTAAAGTGGATGAAAATTAGACTGAGATTTGTTCAGTCGGTTTGGTCTACTTTATATTGGCATACTGGTTGGCTTTTACTTTAAGTTAGACTTGTTGCGCACGTGTTGGCCAGCCATGCCAATAACTTGGGAACTTCTAATAGTGTCATTCCCGTTATCAACTGATTTATTTTGAAATTGTTATCTTGTTCTGACTGCGTGGTTCATTGCTGAAAAGTTAATCACTTTTGACGGTGTATGATTTCGAGTTATTTGTGTATTTATTAACTGAACCTATTTATTGTTTGATGTTTCTCTGCGTCGGATGTTATTCATCATTCTATTTTATTGTCTCTGTGTGCCATGTACTGGAAGAGAAAATATTTGTTGTGTATTTACTTACGGTGCGCATATTGTTGCTACTTGGGCTTGGAGTATTGAAATAGGACGATGAATTTGACTAACAACACTTTCATTTAAATTAATATGGGAAGTAAAACGCTGTTGATGAGGTAAATTATACGATGGCTGCTGAAGACTGTATCCTATTTGCAAGGATCTCGAATTAACAGTTTCAAGTGGCTTATGAATAGTTGTTATAGCTGTTTGGTAACCAACTCGATTTAAATACTGTTCAAGGCTTAAATTCAATCTTCTGGGTAAATTTCCTTGATTGTAGAGCCGAGTGTATTCAATTAATTTATTCTTAACGTTTTCAAAAGTTGAAATTCCATTGAACAATGAGAATTGACTAACGTGCGGAAAAAATGGCTGATAACCTAGATGTCTTTCGATGGAGTCGAACATAGACATGATCATTTAATGCTCAGACCTAACAATCTACATTGGATGGACCGATGTAAAATTCGGATGATGCCATACTTTGACGATATTGTCGTAATTTACTCCAATGCATTCGGGAGTAACAAGGAAGTAACGAAAGTACTTGCTTAGCTTCTAAAAACCATAAATTGCTTGCCTATACACGTGTAAAGTGTCTGGTAAATTCGTAATAGTTAGCTATGAAAGTCGAGCAGGTATCCTTTCTATCTGAAGTCGACCTAAATAGTAAACTAAGTACCATTAAACGTATTTTTTGCCAAATTGTTATCACTGTAAATTTCATAGTTTAAAGCTGTAACCAGACATTGATCACTTTTGCGGATATCGAATAATTATTGTGCCAGTTCAAGATCAGTCCGATTATTTATGACCATAGGTTCGTAAACATAGCAGGCATTGCGACGCTCGTTGGCTGTAGAAAAAACATTTCTGTCGACATTCATTAAGTAGGTGTCTTCTCTTCTTGTATGATCATAGCTTAGCGGGTATGATGATTCAGATCCCATCAAGACTAATAATTTAAATCGTTTAAATTTCAATATTAATTATCAATGAGCCATTTGCTCAAGTGCCACACCTGGCTGATTTGAAGACTGCTATGAGGACATTATGCTTGTGAAGCTGCTTGTCTATCTGTGCTGTTCTATATTTTGCTTTTTCTATGATCGATTGTATACTTTTTTAACCAACGGTAGTTTTTTAGTCATCATACTCACTAAAAGAATAGCAGACATGCTAAAAATTCCAATGCAGGAGACAGACAAGACAATTATCAGTATTGTTTTGGTAAAGCTTATAAGGATTTGTTCACCGCTGTAAGCGATAATTACAGACAAAACTATTATAGCTATGAAAAAGACTAGGATAGCAGCAATAACGCAGGGATTAATTTTATCCACTCTTTTGAAGCACTTGCTAGGTTGACAGATAAATCGCCATGACAGTTAGTACATTATTTCTTATTTACATATTTCGCACTTAATATTGATTTCTTCATTTATGCAAAGCTTCGACTTGATCCAGCTGGCCATGCATCTCTCATGCACTGCCTCGATGGACCCAGAACATACACATGGCTTGATCATAGTCCCTTCATTCTCAAGACAGATACGGCATATGCTTGGTTCTCCCACGTTATTTTGAATGGAACCGAAATATTCAGGTTCACTTGTGACTTTACTTGACCTTAAACCCATTTGCAATCGAATTTATGTGCGACTTATTCTAAGACTTAAATGTAGCAATTAATTTATTATTAGCAGATTCAATCCGAGGATACTAACTGCCTAATTTGTAGTCCTTCAAGTTGTTAGATTCAAAGGATAGATTAAATGAAGTCTAAGTTGATTATTATATACTAAAAGCAGAAGATGTAAGAGCCTCTTTTAGTCAGCAACGATAGCATTGACTCAGTGCTGGAGTCTCGAATCGGATTCGGACCAGGGCAAGCAGCTCTCACCAGGTCACTTTATATCCTTCTGTTTTCGGAAGGCTGTGAAACGATTGTGCTGGGACTGCTGATTCCAAAGCTAGGTCATGAGTGGAACCTAGATAAATTTAACAAATCTCTGCTTATTACTATGGTCTACTTGGGAGTCTCTATTGGTTCATACTTATAGACCTACTCTGACAAGTATGGTCGCTATCGATTTTTGCTAATTGATGCCATAATAACTTCTATCTTTGGATTCCTGTCTTGCTTCTGTACTTCTTTTGCATTTTTTGTGGTCGTACGCTTCTTCTATGGTATTGGTATCGGCATTGCACTACCACTCACGGCAACATACATTACCGAGGTCGTGCCTGGAATACATAGAGCACGTGTTTTAAGTATATCTCGAGTTTACTGGTCAATCGGCTGCCTTTTCGCATGCGTGTGCGGGTGGCTGCTGTTAAAAAATAATCACTGGCGCATATTGCTTTTTGTACTATGCTTTCCTAGCTTTTACGCGCTATACGATATAGTCAATCATGGCAGAGAAAGCCTTAGGTACTTATGGGCTAAGGGGGACATCAAACAAACCCTTTAGGTCCTGTAAACAATAACCACTGCTAATAACGTACCACATGTCACAGAGGCTGAGCTTACTTAAATAATGAGCAAGTAAAATAGAGAGTTAAAATAAACAGTATAAGCAAGTTTCATGATACTTTTCAATGAAAAATATTTCAAACAGACTTTGATCTTATGTTTTGCTTGGACAACTTCTTGCTTTCTATATTACGCAGTCATGCTGATGCTACCGTCAATTCTCTCTAGAAATGTAGGCTTCTCCTAAAATTTTCAATACATTTTCCTCATCGTAATCAGCTCTGTGGAAGTGGTCTCTTTCTATGGGGCTGGGCTCATCATGGACAATCCAAAATATGGGCGGAAGAAATCAATATACTTAGCTTATTCAATCATGTTCATCTTATCTATATTCATTTTGGCCTTCGGGGAACACAATCGGCTTTTCCTATTTGTTGTTTTCGTTGGGTTCAAGATATTCGCCACCATGAGCTTTATCGTAATTTTAAATTTATTCAGATTTTGTACCCTTACTCAGCTGAAATTTATGAAACCATGGTTCGTAGTCAAGCCATGGGACTTTTTTCCTTGTGTGGAAGAATAGCTACGACTCTTTTAGGGATTATCGGAATGAGCGCCTTGGAGTGGGCTCATGGAAAAGGTCTCTACTATATCTTTTTGTTCCTTACTTTATGTTCAGGCCTTTTGATCTATCAGATGCCTTACTGCACTTTGGGCCGTAAACTTGATTCTTGATATTTGTATTTATTTACCAATTTATTGTGAGACATAATAGTGAAATAAAAATCATGTATGAGTCATCTGAATAGCTTAATGATCTCACTCGCTAATCAGTAGATTTTAGTGTTTTGGTTAAGCCCTACTTGGACTCTTTTTTTACTAAGCGCTGAATAGTCGTTATCGATATCTTCATAGTTATGGAATTATTTTTGAACTGACTTTCGGACATTCTCTCTTTCTATTTCAGCCTGTCGTCTTCGCTATTACTCTTGCAGCAACTTAATACGATTCTACTCCTATAATCGTTTGCGCTGCTCCTCTTCCTCACGTTTACGCTGCGATATAATTTCAATATACCTCCTGCTATTAAGATGGCTTTGTGGTCGTTTGTTCGACGACTTCGACTTTCTCAGGCTTTTTCTTGGGCTTACCGACACAGCCTCCCATGTTATATTATGAAATATTATTAACAATTGAGTAACATCAACCCGACTTGAAGATCAAAACTGTGAGGCCCGACTCGACCAGGTCGAAGAAAGAGAGCATATGCAAGTCGTAGTTGAGAGTGGCTGCCATGTTCTTTCCCAATATGCATTGCCACTCACCCTCTCCTCCGCCGAAACTCGCTTTTTCATTCTTCATGTGCTCCACTAATGCCATACAAACATTCTTCTCCATAAACCCGTCGGGTTTCTTTCTCTACTCGTTGATCAGCTATGTGATTTCTGGGTTAAGGATTACTTACTTCGGACGATCAGTTTAAGTGTCTCGATTTTCATATCGTTGTGTCGGATCTTGAATTTTGGCAAATCGGCATCTGGGTCTCTTACTGCTTGATCATCATCCTCTTCGTAGCTCATTTGTAATAAGTTTCAAAATTATATACAAAATAAATATTCAAATTTATTCAATCTTCCCTATAGCAGAAAATGGATGAAATCCTCTTTGAGTACTTTTTTCAAAATTTGTTTATTATTTTCTATCCGTTGAGCATATCGATACCGCTGTCTGTGCCCAAATGCAAAACAATTAAAGGAGTTTCTCAAGTCTTTTTATTTCAATATTTTTCTAGTTTAGTTTTAACTTAAACAAACCTTTTACCGCTTCTGGATCTTGTAATGAGTCTGATGTTAAATTAAAGCCTTGTTTTTACTGACTAGTTTTGTATTTTTATCCGAATTTATGCCACATTTTTATAACCTTTTTCCCTGATTTTGTTTTTTCGGCACGTTGAAAATCTTCAAAGTAGATAGCATAGCTAACAAAGAGTTCATAAATTAGTTTAAACATTTATGGTTTGCAAATTCTGCCTAGCCACAAAATGAACACCGAAATTTATGGCATTCTTAGTCTAAGATTGCGCTTGGGATAATTTTTGAGAAGCTTACCGACATCGAGGATACTGAATTAATTATCAAAGTCGACAGTGTGATCAAGGGGATCAGCAAATTACCAGTAACGACGTTCCTGCTCCAATTTTGTCTCCAGTTCTATGACTTCCTGTTTTATTTAGGAAATAAAAGTGTTAATTTCCTCCTCCATCATTGTCAGTTCAAGGACTGGGGTAAGCTCATAATTATCAGGAATTTAGGATAAAAGGTTGATTTCTTCTGTTTAGTAGGGTGTTCGCACAATGAAGTTAGGCAGGTAGTTAGCTTGCCCTAAAAACCTATGTTACTCAAGCTAAATTAGCAAATGTTTACTAAATTGTCAGCCTCACTGGCTCTGACGTTCTCGCAGTGATAATCCGATAGCTCGCCCATGAATGCATATATTTTGTCCTCGATGTCAGCCATCTCATCCTCAGCAAACGATAGCTTAGGAGGCTGCTTAACATCTCGGTGCTTTATTTTTATGTGCGTCTGGTATTTGTTGAAATCAGGATACTTCTTTAGACACTCGTAGCAGAAGTACTCCTCATGGGAAGACATATATGTAAATATTAATTATATTGAACCGGAACAATATCAAAAATGGTTACATCATTTCGCAGGAGTGTAGCTGAATCTTGGCAGCTATTCCTCTTCGCTACTGAACTGTTTGAAAATTCGACTGCGCCCGATCATCCTCTTGGAGTCCAAAGCAAAAGATGCCTCATCTTGATTACCAATTGGAGGCTTCAAGAATGATATTTTTTTGCTTTCCATATGCCTTACTGTCGCTGCCTTAGATGTTTAATACGATTAGTACTTTTCATCATGCTTTGCAGCCTCTCTAACCCTTGAGGAAGAGCCCTTGGTTGTGTTGGGTTAGAGAGTTTGCACTTTGAATCTTGAGCTAAGAGTGCGCCCCGATGATGAAGATATTGGTGGCACTTTTACTTGAAACCTTTGGCTCTCATTAAGCTATAATTTGTTTATTTATTTAGCATTTCGATATTCAGAATTGTGCTGCTTATTATTTCTAACTGTAATTGTGTTTACTGGTTAATTTTATTGATTTGAATTTTAGTCGTCGTCATTCGTAGGCCTAGTTAAGCCTTAGTTGATAAAATTATCTTGTATTTTTTTGAGAACCTCCTGCTTTCTTTCTTTTAGATTTCTCATTTATTAGGAGGGATTACTGTTTTATATTTTATCAATCTCTTTGATTATTTAATTAAATGATGGAATTTATATATCTTTGTTTATCCAATTACCTCTTCGCTAGTGGATTGACTTTACTATTTTATCAAGTCTTTTTAAATCGTTTCCATGACTGTTCTCTATCAAATCAGACAATTGTCCCAATTAGAATGAACCATATACCCAATTCTACTTGCTTTAATTTTTAAGAACACCTTTCCCTTAAAACTATCCTCTTTTGAATTATCCAATATACATGTTGCCATTTTTGAACCGCTTGTAGCCCATTCCATCGAGCTTAGCATTGGAAAAATACCCTCTCTAAACGACTTGTAGAGAAAACTATTAACTCTAGTCGTCTTGATTTTTAGCAGTCGTTAAAACAAAGCCGAGACCATTTAATAATCCTTTTTTATAAAACCCAGCCTGAAATCGAGATGATGTCTTTTGGGAGGCAATGTTTTGATCTCGTTCAATTTCAAAGTTGACAGCAGAAGCGTGAGAGTTACCTATTAAGTATTCGATGTTCCCTAAATCAATAATTCTGTTAACAACTGAAGTGTCAATTTCTTCAATTTTTTCTACAACATTACTCTTTTTGTAGCGAACATAGAATATTTTTCTGTTTTTGTAGTTTATGAGAATAGCTTTGCCATGCGGGAGCTGATCTTTATCAAATCTAACGAGCATTAGATAGTGTGAAGTTCTAATTACGCATTCGGTGAGTCTATTCTTTTGGTAAATTGTTGACAAAATACAGCGCTCTGTGTAGTAGATGTTGTGTCCATTTTTGAAATCATTAAAGTACTCCGTAACTGCAGAGGTGCCATCATCATGTATAAGTATGCCCCTACCATGTTTCTGGAATGCCTTTATGCCTCCCATGTACATCGCATTTCGGAAGTGACAGTAATAGTAATCATTCTATATAGTTGAACTCGCTTTGGATGCTTTGATTGGGCTGGATGATAAATTTCGCTTATACTTTGCAATAGAACGAGACTGATTCATGTATAAATAAAATAATAAAACTTTGATTACAAATCAGATCAATCATGAATTTTTTTAATTAGAAAATCGTATCCTTAGTATTTTTTATGTATAATCTTCAACTTTTCTTAAATAATTAGGCTTTGTTAAAGCTTAGACCAATTTTAATTTGTTAATATCTCTATTTTAGCTATTTGACTTAAATGAATTTATTTTTGAACTTAAGCTTTTCAACAATAGCATATGCTTTTTCAGTATACTCGCAAGCCTTCTTTAATTTTTAAAGCAAATAGGCTAACTTACCAGCCTCAGCGTATCTCCACACATAGACATACGGAATTTAATCTTCAGAGCTGAGACGATACCATGATCTAAAATGCTCAAGCATTTCCTTAAGTAAGATATAACTTTCATGAAAATCCCTTGTCCTTCTTCCACTTTAGTTTAAACTCTACAGGTACACTCTATGAATACATGAACTCATCCTCGGATCGTTCATTGAAATTAATTTCCGCAAATCTAAGAGCGCTCTTTTTATTTATTCATAGTAACTAGATCCTAATGATATAACTGAAATGTGTTTATTTGCTCTCTCGATTATCTTATTTATATCATCTGCTGCGATGATCCTTTTGCAGTTCCGACATTCATATTCTGATTATTGATTTTACTTTTTTTATTCATTTTGCTAAACCTGTCGAGACTTGCTCTTCTTGTCATATATTTTATTTTCATGGCAGTTCGGACATTTTATATACATGATATTTTAGTCAAACATACGATTAACTTGGCATTATTAACAGAAGCACTAAAATAAGTATCCCTCACGGCAAACCTTCTTCTTAGCGGACCAGCTATCAAGGACTGGCATATATGATATCGTAATTTACTCTTTTTCAATAATTGGTCTGTTAGCAACTATCTTCAAAGTGCGACCATCAAATATTTGTGTGCAATTGGGATGACAGTGATGGTTGATATAATTAGCAGGCCAGTATAACCCTAAACCTATACACTACTAATTGCATAAGTAGTCCTGAATTGTGAAGCAATTTAGAGATACTATGCTCTGCTGCTTAATTAATGCACGCATGTTCTACTCATTTCTTTATAATTGCAATATTTCGCATAACATCACAGATACTTATTGGAATTGACTTAATTTTTACGGTAGCTGAAATTCGATCAAACTGCACATTTCATTAATTTGTTTTTCCAATTTTTCTTCTTTGTGCCTCAGCAACCAGAGTCGTAAATTCAACTGCATTTCCATGTTGATCTTTGAGGGTTATAAATTTTTCGACGCCAATAATTTGAGAGCATTGCACTATAATTTATGAATTTTCCAGTCTTAGCGCTGGCAGTCTTTTGAGCAATAATATGTAACTTTGCAGGCTCCACATCGCTCCACCTCCTTCTATAGTAAGCAATAGCTGCAGAATTTATTGCGAAAGGCAAGAGATACAGTGGCGCAAATTGGCTAACACTCTATTACTGTAGACCAAGGTATAAATTTAGAATTGGAGAATAGCCCCTTACTATTTTGATCAATCTCTTGAACCTACACTAAATTGCGGTCCATCCTATTATAAATAATTAAAACTATAATCAAATTACTTTATAATCATTTAACATATCATGCAGGCGACAAGTGTGAGATTAGCTAAACATGCGGGTTCTTGGTATGAAAAATAAAGTAATTAATCGTTTATATGAAGGGGACAAACTTGCCAAAACTCTGGATAATTACTTGCAGCAGACTGAGTGCACAATCAAGAAATGGAAGAGTATTCGGGCAGTTATCGCACCTCATGCCGGCTACACATATAGCGGACCCACTGCTGCATGGGCCTATCGATATTTGCAACAACAGCAAAATGATTCTAAAACTCCTTGTTCAAGAATATTCCTGCTAGGGCCTTCTCACAAAAAATATATTCAAGGGTGTTCGATTTCAGGATTAGCTGAGCTCGAAACACCATTAGGCAATTTGAAGGTCGATACTGAATGTAATTAAAAATTTACACAGAGATAAAAATTTTATAGTCGAAGATGAAGTTTAGCAAATTAACCAAAAAAGAATAGGAAAATTAACACAGTCTTTAAATGCATATGCCTTATATCTACAAAGTTTTTGGAGACAAAGCCAAAATTATACCCGTAATTGTTGGGCAAAATGATTAAAAGCTAATCGAAGAGTATGGTAAATTATTTGCTTCGTATTTTGATAAAGAAGACACAATTTTTATAATTTCAAGTGATTTCTGTCACTGGGGAGCGCATTTTGATTACCAACCATACTAATAGGGAAAGCAGATATGGCAGCACATTTAAAAATTAGATAAGTAAGGTATGGGACTTATTGAGAAAAATGACCTTAAAAACTTCGACAAATATTTAGAGAATACAGGAAACACTATTTGTGGAGAACAACCAATAAGATTGCTCATGAGCACGATCAGACAGAGCAAGATTGGAGCTAAAACATAATTTATTCGTTATGCGCAATCTTAGAAAGTAAAAAGCTTTTAAGACTCGTCCGTTAGTTATGCTAGCTCCATATCGTTTGTTGTAGAATGAAAATTAATGTGCAAATTTAAAAGTTTGTATTGATTTGTATCATTTATCCTGTACTCCGAATCTTTTCTCAATTTATTAAGTATCTTAATCTTCAAAATTGTGGCTATCTGATTAATCACTATCTGATTACATTGATCTGTTCTTCCCTCTCTTTTATTTTTTCCACTGATTGTACTATTTGCCTAAACTTTTTGCCTCATTCTTTAATCTTTTCTCTTTTATCTTCTTCCTTTGCGATTTTTTATTCTTGATGTCAATTTTTGCTTATGAAGCAATTTTTATCTTCTATCTTTCTTCTCTCATCTTCAGTAGATTTTCCTTCTTCCTTTAGTACTGCAATTACTGGTTTCTGTTACGCCAAGGGATACTCTCGGGGTCAATTTCTGATTGCACAAAATTGTTGATTTTCTTACCAAGAATTTATTTCACTCTTGGTATTCTAAATAAGAAAAATGACTGAGCCGTATAACCGATGGAGAGATTTTTGAACTAGAAGATGAATTTCAAATCATGCTCAGAGTATGATCGAATAAAAGACACAAAAGCTTTCTTGCTTTTTTAAACAAAATCCCGATCTGATAGTATAAGCTAACGTATTCTTCCAAGCAACTACTCACGATGCTTCTCATATTTGTTGTCGTAGTTTTATACGAAATGTGAGGGCGATTAGATGCGGGTAACTCCTACACTTTTGTTAGCTAAGTAATTAATGAACACTTCTTCATGTTGTTCGATCATTAGGATGGCAACACCTGGTCTGTTTATTCTCGCAGTTCTTCCTATTCTATGGATGTAATTATCAGGGTCTTATGGTGGATCTGCTTGTATTATATAATGAATTCGATCAAAATCTATCCCTCGAGAAACTACATCTGTCGCAAGTAGGCATCCTATTTTATTCTATGTGAAGTTCGAAATTATGCGAGCTCTTTTGTTATTTTTAAGTTTACCGTGAATACCAAAAATTACATTTTGTGCATGTTAGTCATGACTTGCGAAAAATTAGCTAAATAATTTTGTGTAAAATTCGACAGATGCACAAGTGTTAAAGAAGATAATGCATTTACTAGTTAACAAATACTTCTACAAGAAAAACATTAGAAATATTATTTTCTCCACTCTGTTAGGCATCACCATGTAGGTATTACTCAGACTACCTGGAATCGTGTATGCTGATTTTACATCTTACTTTTGAACAGTGCTTTATATCTTGTTGTTTAATTGCTTTGGGTCTTGTATTGATTTTAGAGATATTTTTGCTAAATTTCGCATTCCATAAAATTCATAGTCTTTTTGCTATAATCCCTGCAGTGTTGCTGAAAACATTGCAGTTCTTCTTATTTTTTGTACTCCTCTCAGAAGTTCGTTGATACCCTTTTCTTTAAGTACTCTGTCGGCTTAATCAATGTACAAATAGTCTACTTTTTTCAACCAGTTAGCATCATAGTGACTAGCTATTTCCTTAATTCTGCCTACTGTTCCGATCAAAACATAAGCTTTGTCTGCTTAAGTGATGTCATATTTTAGTTAATTTCCTCCTGTGGCACACTTGACATAGCTTAGGTAAGCCTTACCTCTCTCCTTATCTGGTAAACTTTAAAGCAGTTTCTTAAGGACCGAGTAAGTCTGTTGGCATAATTCTCTTGTTGGGCTCAACACCATAAATTTGATGACATTTTTAGGAAAAGGTATGCTTAAAGATAAGTATCGCTATAAAAGCGGAATGATAAATGCTAAAGTTTTACCTGATCCAGTCTGCGCCTCCACTGCCATATCATAATTTTTTAACATCAATGGGACTGCAGCTGCTTGAACAGGGACGGGCTATGTAAATTTGCATTTTTATAAGGCTGAAATTATCTAAGATCGAAGCTATACTTGAATTTGTTGCCATTTGCTTTTTATTTTCGAATTGTTGATTTCAGGCTCCATATTATAAATACTAGAAAGTGTCGAATTTCATCAAGTGTATAATAAAATAAATACAAAAATAAATTATCAGTTTTATGATTACTTGAAACTATTAAGCATATCTTTAGCCAATCGTTAATTTTATTAGTTTGCTAATTAATTATTTTTAGGTAATGGTTTTTGATTGTTTTATTGCTAAATTTTGTGCATTTCCTCCATTTTGTGATGATCATGATCATTAGGTGATTCCTCCAAACCTTCGCTAAATTGCTACTATTTATATCGGAGTTGTCGATTTAAATTTTATTCAAGCTCTGCTAATATTTCAATAAATTTATAAACCACTGCTCCCTATCCATCCTTACGTCCGTTTTAGTAAAGGTGAGATGCACAATTTTATAACCATGATTCGTCAAGACCAAGAGGATTTGACTCTGTGACAATAGAGCGCAAATGATCAGAATTTTGAGATATAAATAACGGATCTAAGTATTATGAAACTATTACACAGATTGAGGCCTGCTTGAGGACTTTCAATTTCAGACTAATGGATACGCAGATGGTTGATGACTCGCCTATTGGTCAGAGACTCATTATTCTGGCTGTGTTACAACTGGGTTACCAATCCACACACTTGCATGTGTCTCTACAGAGGATGCCAGCCTGAAAGCAATCACAATACTTTTTATTACAGTTCGAGCGTCTGCATGCGCACCCTTTGTGAATTCGCATGAGTTACTCTCTGGGCATCTTTCTCTCAATATGATGTTTATTATGCTGCTGCGGATCTGACCCTGTCGTGTTCTAGCATCCAACACATCGGCAGTTCTTTCCACAAGGCACCCGCGCAGATAGACACTCACAGTAGAGCTTGACACAGCGAGAGTGCTTGCAATTGCAATATCTTTCATCTGCTTTTTTGTCAGACCCGATCATGTTTAAATAATTCAAATAAGAATCAAATAAATTACCACCGCCCTTTGTCATCGGTAGGCCAATAATTATGCATACTTTGTTTTTGCTCTTCTACTGGAAAATTATATGTAGTTTTACTTGTTTATTATTCGATCGTACATATTAGTAACCTATATTTGAAGCAATAAACTATGTTTTACATCAAACTAGATTATGTCAATAGACTCTAGATTAGAGTGTTACAATTTAAATATAGATAATAAATAATTCTAAGAAATAGAAAAATGCCTTAGCTTCTAGGTCTGCCGTTCTTTGAAGAGCAGTAGACTGAATTTGATTCAAGTAGAAGACAATATGGCATCGCAGAGAAGTGCGAAACGTGTCACATGAAGATATTGCATCACGAGTGCATCACAGCGTGTTCATGCTACCGGTACTGTCACGAGAAGTGTCTTCTACTTGAACTGAACAAACAAAATACGCAACATGATGAGCAGGTACTCAAGTGCAACAGCTGTAGCAAACTAATTAATGTACATTATCGTATGGACGTGCTCACAAAACCACACTTCAGCAAGCTCAACTGTTTCATTATAATTACAGCGCTGATGCTTTTGCCAGCAGCCATATATGCAGCAATTCTATTCCAGAATAACCTAGGCTACGAAGTGCTGGACTCTATGATCGTCACCGTATTGGCCAGTCTGCTAACCTACGCTGTCATTAACACTTTTATGGTCAGGGAGTACACGGCTATCAGTGTGAAATCCACGCAACTGGGACTTATGATTTCAGCTTTTGTTGAACTATAGAAAGATCTTGAAGACCAACTCACCAACACCGATATGGTGAGGGCATGATATTTTATTCGTGGTTTAATAATAAAGATAAACATGATCACTATAGCTTTCCGATGATATCGGTGTCTCTGAAAATGAAAAGCTCTTATTCGCCAAGCTTAACTTTGCTGCCTCCGAACTCGGGTAGCAGTACTTTGTCACCCACCTTGAGAGACATAGGAATCAGCTTGCCATTATTATCGTGTGACCCGGGTCCTGCCTCGATGATGGTGCCGTAGTTAAGTCCATCAGGTTTTTGTAGAATAAGTCCAGATTTAGTCTTGGCTTCAGGCTCAACCTTACGAACCACAATTCGGTTGAGAAGCGGCAGGATTCTTTTGAAGGTTGCTGACATGTGTGTAAATGTATATATACAACAATGATTCACGATTAAAATTATAGATGTTCTAGAATCAGACTCACTAGGTTTGGATATCCGACAGCAGCATTTATATTTTGCGAAATAGTTGCTGTTGTTTATATGAACTAGAATTTCTTCTCTTCTCAAGCTATTCCAAGTATTGAGTATGCACTTGCTAACATCGGCTCACAAGTTCTTGTTAGTATTGTTCAATCAACCTTAGATCCTTTTACTGCTAGGAAATTATTCTGTCTGCTTTCTTACTGCTGGCCTAGATCCAGCTAAGATAGTTTTGGTTACGAGACTGTCCAGTGCTATCCACCTTACTGTTTATACTTTTAAGTTATTCCAATTGCAATTTTAGGCTGTCTAAATACGATTTCTTTATTATTTTTAAGCTACATTCTTGGTTTCAATTTCAGTCTAAATGGTCCGACACTTGCGACCAATAGTGAAGTGCAGGTCTTAATTATGTTTAGCATTATGCTTTCCTGTCAGACTTAAAGCTTCTCTTTGTGATTCCATACATTTTTTAAGCATACTCATGACCTATTTGTTCTTGGTCTCTATATTATATTCGGAATACGTACGCATTTTAGAAAGCCCTGCCATTTTCTAACCCACAGCGTTCTCTATATTCTGTAAAGAATGCGATGAGGATTGCAATAATTTCTTGGCTGTATCCTAAAGCTCTTGAGCTTGTGAAGTCAGTGTATTCAGTTTGGCAATGTCTGCAGGCTTTATTATGGTCGCGTTACCTTTTCAATTTTGAGACTGTCAATTTTTAGCATCCAGGTTTTAAATTTTTCTGCGTTCATGATAAGAATATATAGGAAGTAGTAATCACATCCAGAAGTCGGTTACCTGCCAGTGCTTATTCTGGAAAATGCACATGTAATAAGCTTTACTGTTTTTCACAAACTTGTTCTCATCTAACCACACTAGTTATAGCCTATTGGCAAGTTTAATTATTTGAGTCAGGTTCACAATTAGGTTGCATCCTCAATTATTAGATTTATTACTAGCTTTTAATTCAGTCACAGAAGCAGGAATCTCGCAAATATAAGAGTCAAGATCCCTTATATGGTTGCCTCGGATATCCAGCATACGTAGTTTTGGCAAGTGACTCACTCGTTTCAATCTTGAAATAAAGTTTTCACACAAATGTAGCTACTCAAGCTGTAAACAATTTTCAAACCCACTCATTTCGCTTATTTTACAGTTTCCTTACTTAAAACAAAATTACGCAAGTCAATGATTTGCAGGTTTGGTATAAGGTTGAGATGAGATATTGTCTCTACATACCGATTTTCTATATAATCGAACATTTACTCAAGCCCAAAACAGTAACTTGCAGAGGATTACCATCCTCATCATCGATGTGTTCCCGAATGAACTACAAAATACGAGGTTTATCACGATCTTGATTGTTCATAAATTGAAAAAGAATAAAAAATTGACATTTAATGCTCATTTAATAATTGACTACAAAGCATGCGTGATTGATATAATATCGGTCAGAAATGAAGGGAAAGATGTGCACAGTGGAGATTAAAAGCAACTCACTACTGAGTTGTCTATCTATCTCGACAATGTGCCTACTGATCTTCACATCAATTATCATAATCACAATCATCTCGATCACACCTATAATAATTCTGGGGTTGGGATAGATATCAGCAGGTCAGCGAGATCTCATTCTTACTCACAAATCTAATGGCTATTTAAACACTACTAAAATAACTTAACTGTCTCAACAGGTTGCAATGCCTCGAATTTCATCGCTTATCATGATAAATAACAACGCCAATCATCAGGGAGGAGTCGGTTGGTTCATGGATTTAAACCTATAAGCTTAAAATCATTTGGGTACTTTACCCCTTAATCGCAACATGTCTGAAGGTCAATAGCCAGTCTACATGCACACTCAATTTGGCATAAAGTAGGGCTAGCAAGTAAATATATAACTGGTGGATCTCAGCATTTTTACTACAATCTCCAAACGCATCGCTCAGTAAGTAGTTGACCCTGAGGCCATTGCAGATTTGTAACGGCTCATCAACGCTGGTGGGCCAGTCTCTGCTAATTTCACTGTAGCAGGCACCTTCGAGGTCGCAATGGGCAAGTTTCCTATTGGAACTATCGGAGGCTTTGCTTATTTTGATATCAACACAGCCTTCCAGCACTTTATCAGTTCAGCTTTGTCCAAAATCAATAGACCTTCAAGCAAACTTATCGATTTGATGAAAGATACAAGCAAGTTTAGGGCAGGCGATTATGCTCAAACAATAACAATTAACATTCCCAATCGCATAAGCGTATACTCAAATTCAGACTATCAATAAACATATAATAAACTCAGTAGCTTTGGTGCTGATATTCTAGATAAAATTGGAATATTCGCAGTGCATTCATAAATTCCAATTGCTGCAAACTTAACTGAAATGAGTTATTTCGGCATGTTCATTGGTGTTATACTCAAGCTGGTTATTGTCAGTCTTTTTGTACTCAGTGTGCTCATGATGAATAATATGATGCTCATGGGTACCGATAGGAAGAGCTTCGATTTTGCACTACTTAAAACTATGGGAGCCAACAAAGCTTTCGTCATTTTCAATCTTATTTTCTCTTCCGTAAAGTACGTATTAATTTCAAATTTAATTGCATTCCCTTTTGCTTATCTTGCATTATCCTTGGTCTCTGGATTCTTTGTATTTTTCTTCGGTTACTCTTATGAAGTTACTCCAACTTTCGGATCTATAGTGGGTGGGCTTATCATTGGAGTTTTGGTACCGATTTCTTCGTCTATTTCTCCGATCTGGGGCATTATTAACAATGACTTGGTTGAGAATCTAAATCCGATACGTAACAAAACAGAAGCTATCCATACTTAAATTTACATTTAAGGAGCCGAGTTTCCAGTGGGCAAACTGGTATTTGGTATTTTGGCCTCTACTTTTGGCCTCATGATTTACTACTTGCTGCCAAAAGGACTAATTAATCAAAATATTGGTCTATTGTTAATTGTGTTCTTTTCGATCCTGATGGGCTTGCTACTAGGGCTTATATTGTTATCATACAGCGTACAATACTTGTTTGAGAAGTTTGTGGCTTACGCAACCTTATTCTGGGTTAACAAAACTGACTTTATTTTAACTCTTAAAAATATGTCTGCTCATCGATTTAAAAACAGAAGATCTTCTATTTTGTACTCACTATCAGTTGCTTTCATTATATTTGTATCTGTGGGCATTTCCATACAGATGCAGACCATCTCTGAGGTAATGCTGTAAAAACATGGCACATATATATAAATTTCTTCTTCCTCGGGATCTTTGGATAGATCATTTTACGATAAAATATTGGCTAATTAATTTAAGGATGATGTTTTAGATTGGGCTTACCAAACCAGATAGCTGTCTTCGCAAATGGTTTTCGATTCTGATGTAATGAAGATTCAGTTTTCGGACAAGGCTCGCATATTCTTCACTAGCATGAATATGTTTGGTGTGAGTCCGAACTTTGCGAAGGTACTGCCAAAGTATAGCCTACCCATAGTTAAGACTTATGCATAGACTCCTTATGATCCTTACTAATTTCTATATACTCCTCGAGGATATATGACTTGTGCGATAAGCTAGTTTGCTGCCAATAACTTCAACATGCTGACTTCCGACAATCGCTAGTTCATCGCAAGTATTTACAAGACCAACTCGGTTGAGAGGATAAAACTTCAGATGAGCACAGTGTTCACCAAAAAAGCCGGTTTGTCTTACAGTCGTTATGATTTTGGTAGGCATGAAGTCGCTGTTTCATTTGATACTTATGCTGAACTTATGGGCTTAAGAAACTATGAAGATTTGCCATTAGCTCGCATCAAAGTGAAAGTACGCGATCCTTTGAGTACTGCTGCATTAGCTAACAGATTAAGGACTATAATGTCAACAAAAAATTCAAACACAGTTTGGGACTACTCAGAATCGAAAGACACAATTGACAAGATTCAAAACCTTCTGAAGAATATACTGAACATATTATTAGTGATGGTGCTTTTGATCAGTTTCTTCTCCTTAATCACAACCTCTTATATCAACATTGTCAACCAAAGTGCCGAAATTGGAATTTTGCTCACACTAGGCTACAGCAAATTTCGTATTGTCAAGATCTTCATATACGAATCATTTGTGCTGGTACTCAACTCATGCCTCATCGGCATTGCTGTCGGCACATTCGTAGCCTGGATGATGGGCCTGCAACGGGAATTATTTGGTGATTTTCCAGTCACTATAGAAGTGGACGGCATCTGGATTATTGCAGTTGCTGCAATCGTCTCTAGCCTGCTCAGCATCATTAAACCAATAACTGAGCTGTTCTCTCAGTCAATCAATCAGATATTTATGTACTCTTGAATCAGCAAATATTATAAAAATATTGATCATTTATCAAAATTAAACAGCAGGCGATCGAATTCTGAGTAATCGTAGATATTTATCTTTGTAGCATCCTCTGGGACCACATGTACTTTTGCTTGCCCACTATTTCGAATTTTTTATTCTCGCTAAATTAGAGGCCTGCTTCTATTTTTCCCTTTTTAAATGTGCAATTTTTTGTTGCAAGAATTCATTACGTTGCTGAAGATCCCAACTGGTGAGTTCGTCACCAGAGCTCTTCAGTTTAAAGTATTGTCCATCATGTTTTACTTCTCCTACAATTTGCTAGATTTCATCAAGTGAAGTATAACCAAGTTTAGCGAGACATTGCCTCAGAGTATCATTCTCGTCAAGCAGCTCTTATATCTTATCAGAAGCGAGCTTGACATTACTGTATTTATCTGCAGTGCTAAACTCCCTCACCTTATAGCGCTGCGTGAGGGGCGAATCTTAATTGCTATTTTTGGGTTTGCTCATCTAATAAAAATTAATTAATTGCTGTTTATACTTATTTAACTCAATCGATTAAAGTATATATTATCATATATTTATTAACAATCACTTAGATTGATTCAACAAATGTTTAATTTAAATCAGTTCAAACTTTGTAGCTACGACGACGGAATTATGTTTAGCGTGCGAATATTATTAAATTTTACGTTATATAGTAATGAGTCACTTGATAATAAGAAAAAGAACAGAGAGTCTACGTGCAAAGCTTCACTCATAGTAATCGATCAATGCTGCACCTCGACGCTCAATTGGGCGCATATTGAACGATAATATCGCTAAGCGCAGATTCGCGACCACCAATTCGCCTGACCACTCCGTCACTGATGCCGGCACAATGCAGGCTGAAATTGGGTAGGTAGGTCACTGTTGATGTAGATAGGCGAAATAATTGTTTGAAACCAAAAATACCAAATGTGCGCTATTGGCTTTCAAGAAGCTCTCTAAAAAATATCCCAAAAATAGCGAGATACCCTATTTTATCGGCTCGTGTCTATTGAATGAGGGAAACTTTGAGCAAGCATTGTTCTATTTCCGCACTTGCCTGATGCTGGATAGCAGTTTCAATAAGAATGTATTTATATTCATGTCCATAAGTCTTAAAGCTCAGGGCAAATTTAAAGAAGCAATTCACGTTTTAGAGTAAGCTTGCACCAAGTACCCGCGATTTAAGGATGCTCTATTCTATAAAGGCAAATTACACTTACATTTAGCTGAATATAACGTAAAATAGTTTCCATTTAGAATGCTTGCATTTGCTTCAAGAAATGTATAAAAATAGATCCCAATGATGACCAAGCTAAACTATTACTAGCTGATTCTTTAGCAGGTTGTCTTAACTTATAGTCAGCATTATAGCTGTATAATGAAATTATTCAAGCCAATGGCAAGCTCAAAGGAAGAGCGAAGTCCAAAAGAATCTGCATTCTTGTTCAACTTAAACGCTTTAAAGATGCAATTCAATAGTTGAATTAGTGTGATAGCCACTCTGCTGAGCTTATTTTTATGAAAGGCATATGCTAGTATGAGCTGTAGAACTATAACGATGCCATAACTTGCTTTGAATTAACACTTACCTCTAATATACCAGAACCATCAATAAAAAGGGGTCTCAAATATCTAATTCAAATTAGAATTAAGGAGAAAGACTTCTTCGCAGCTGAACACTTAATATCACGAGCTAAATTTGTAGCTAATGGTCAAGAGTAATTGTCACTATATTACAAACTAGTATAAGGAATTAATGATCTGATTAAGAAACGGTTGACTGAGTGCTAACAAAAGCTATAGTTCGTGTACAACAGTTCGAAAAAGCAGGCAACAGACTCAGCTAAATTTTTGTACTAAGCTTGTATTCCATATTTAGCATTTTGTCTGTTCGCGATGGAGAAATATGAAAAATCACTATAGTTCTATAAAATGCTAAGCAAGGTACAGCCTCGAAACAAGTTAGACCATTACAACATCAGCATATGTGCAGGAGTCGTCCAGCATAAGAAAGGGTAGTATACTCTCGCGGAGTCAAAATTTAGATAAGCAGCTCAAATAATCAATACCAAGGCTGAGCCTTTATTTTTGATTTGCGTAAATTCAGTTCAGGAGAATAAAGATAGACTAATCTAAACATAAGTAAAGCAAACAGTAATTGATAAGCTATAGAAATAATTCAAATGCTCAAAAAGTATATAAACGAAGAATTCATTGTTCCTTTTTTACCAAAGTTTAGTTCTGCTATATTTGGGTAAAGATGCAACTGATGTGATTGATTAAGCCATAAAGACTTCATAATAAGAAGTTTCTGAATATTTTTTTATTCAAGCTCTTGCTTACAGTCTTGCAGGTCAAACAATCAAAGGCCTTTAGTCTATATCAAAAGCAATAGAACTTGACCAGAGTATCCCTGAGTTCTTCAAAGAGAGATCAAAGTACTACTATGTGCTTGGACGCTATGATGAAGCAGTTTCAGATGTAGTCCGCATTATGGAAGAAACTCAAGATGAGGAATCGAAGCTGTTGCTAACTTTTTATTACTACATGGTTAATGAGTATGGACTGTCTTTCTAGTTGTTATAAGATATTAGTCAACAGTGCAGCGAAGACAAATTCAAGTAGTTTCAAGCAGCATTGTACTTTCGATTGCATCGCTACGACAAATGTGGTGAGGTAGGTCGCATCATCAACGCCATCATTAATAAACAACAGATTGGCGAATAAGTATTGGCTAATTTTGTTGAGCAACATATTAACCAGAGGTTCACATACTCATAGTTTTCGATATACTTCTACCATATTAACCTAGCAGCATACTTCTTTTACTCTCAACAGTTCGATAACTGCTTAGAGCATTTGTTTGGAGCTCTTTAAGAAATACAAATTGCATCTGAATCATAATAATGCTTTGCTGCTATTTCTGAAACTCTACTTAACCAGATTAAATTTGACATTGCCCTCACGAGTCTCCAGAAATAAATCAAAGATAAGTAGGGGAAAATAGATTCACTTTCTGATTCATGTAAATACATTGAAATGTTTATCACTGAAACCGAAGACCCTGAGTTTATAAGCATTATGAGTCTTATACTCAAACTTTTGCAAGCTCCGCTGCCGCATAGAAAGCAGACTTCAGATATTTAATTATTCAATTGCACACCAAAGCTTAGTGACGATTTCCCCGTAACTAACATCTGTCTGAGCTCTGAAATAACGATTGTAATAATGGCCTAATATAGAAAACTAAATTTGTAATTATGTACCCACAGAAACTAAAGTTTAATATCAGCCCTGAATTTGATGAGTCCTTTCTATTTAACTTCGACATCGACAAGATAGAATCAAAGTTGTGCCCTCCTTGGTTTAAACTACATGAAGGACAGGTGATTTTCACCGACAAAATCAGAAATGAGTCAGTCATGATTTCAGAGACTGAGAAAGCGCCCACTCCTGCCCTGGTTACCCCCTCAACACCCATCGTACGCAGTCTTAAGGAAAAATTCAAGTTAGACTAGCAGATTGAAAAAAAACTGCAGAGAATAATCCGAAAGAACGGAGAGAAAGCCAAAGAGTGATCGTGTTTGATGATTGTGATATAATAATATAATAAATAGACACGTATGGTGGTGATATCCGTGGGGATCTGCAACAAGAACGGACAGCTGCTAGTCTCCCGCCAGTTCGACAACATGAAGCGTAGTCACGTTGAAGATCTGTACTTGTCATTTCCGAAGCTGGTGAGCCCGACCCAGCAACACACCTATGTACAATCGGACCAGCATGTTTTTCTGTACATACCACTGGATGAGCTCTACTTGGTGCTCGTGTCAACTAAAAACAGCAACATTATTGAGGATCAAGAGACTATCCGGATGGTGTACAAAGTGCTCACATCAGTATGTCCTGAGGGTGTCACAGCCGGTACTTTTGGTTATCACACAGAGAACGTAGATAAAAATTCTATTGATATCATCCTCGGTATCGACGATGTCATTTCAATGGGCTATCGCGAAAGTGTGACCCTACAAGAGGTACAAGACCAGCTAAAGATGTAAAGTGCAGATGAAAAAGCGCATCTGGCTCTCCTCAAGCAACAGGAGGAGGATGCACGTGAGGCTTCCAAAAAAGCCGCAGAGAAAGTGGGCAAGAAGTGAATATTTTTATTTGTTTAATTACTTTTGTCAAGATATCATTAGACATAGTGTATAACCACCTATATTTTTAACATGTCTCAGGATTTCTACAGTCCTAACTTCAAGCAAAGACTTCAGAAATATGGTGTGCTCATTGCTTACTCAGTGGCGGGCATGCTAGGCCTTGGATTCTTCGCTTTCAAAATAATCACAACCAGACTGAACAACATGGAAACTATTACAGCAAAGAGCAGAGTGCCTGTCCTGCATCAAAACATGAAGAGGGTAGGGATAGCGGGACTGATCGGCTGCGCAATATACACGTGTGGATTGTGGCAGATCATCAAAAGGATGCCCGAAAGCAATAGTCACCAATAAATGGCAGACTATTCGTTGCTGTCTGATGCAAATCGCAAAAATCCCGATATGCAAGACCACTACATTCTAAAAACCATGAAACTATTCGGAGTAAGTGAGAGTTTGATTGAAAAGACGAAAGACTAGTTCAAGAAGATAAGTAGTGAAGATGCTACTCCACAACCTGCAGACAGCAGTCTAACACTGGAAATGTTCTGGGCTTTATTGAAACGAAAAAAATTGGAAAAACAACATGAATAATCTATGAAACAATCAAAACCATGAGTCAATATCTTTACTTCTTTTTAAATATTTTATCTCACAAAAAATAATGTAGAATTTTAAATTAAGCCCCTGTTGTTGACTTAAAAGCACTTTTTTGTTAATATTGATATTATATTATTTTACTTATGTAAATAACAATCGGCTTGATTAAATTCGGCGACTTCTAGCTGCAATAAAAAGTCTATTAAGATATTACTAAAATTATGTCTATATTAATACATCTATATCTTAGAAAGTTGAATTTATTTTCCGAGGCTTTTCAAATTGACAATGCTCACTAATTATGATCTACCTTGTGACATGTACATGCTATATCACACCTGTCAAATAAGCTAATGTTACATTTTATGATAAATTAAAGAAATAGTTTAAATTATCAAATAGGATGAAAATACTATAATGTGGCTTAATGCCGTTTATTTTTGTTGTAAAGTGTCATGATCGCGAATTTTTCCATGATTTTGGGCTTTTAGCAGATCCCTTCAGCTTAGAGCTGAATACACTAGCATACTTAATGGCCATTAATTTGTTCTGGAAGCACATCTTGCCTGAAGTCAAAAGCTTTCTCATGATTTCAGTAGATCTGCTGTATCTTTCGCAGCGCTTCATCACTGCAGTTTCGTTGATGCCACAGTTAGTCAAAATTTTGCCGGCTTTGGTTTCGCAGTTGAAAATCTCCATTTCCTAGTGCTGAATAATCTTGCAGGCCGACAGAGCCCGCACGTGATCCTTCATGCATGTGGTGTAATACTTGTTTAAATTGATGGTCTACAACCGATCTCCTTTGTAAGATCGAACTGTCCTTTCCAGGCAGTTGAAGTTAGTTTCGATGATATTATAAATTTTCTCTTTCTTCAGTTCGGATCTTTTATCGTTGATTAAGTCAACTTGGTTATCAAACTCGACTGAGTTCTCCATTTAATTTACCTACAAGTGCTCGAAATTTCCCCGAATTGTCTGGATTTGAAGCGTGTTGCTAGTCTGTAGAGTGAGTCCAAATTTTTTGGAAGTTTGATTAAAACTCTGCGGTCTCATCATTTAGGGTTCATCGCTCCATGCCTTGAAATCATAATTTTCATCAGAAGAATCGCCCTATTAGGCCTAAGGATAGAAATCGTTGTATAACTGGTGCATTAAATAAATATTATAAGAAGGACCTAGGCCTAATTAAAACCATCTTCTGTGGGAATCAGCAGAGACCATTCTATGAATGAAGAGACCTTTAACAACTACTTAATAGAACACTTTCATCAATATAGACACAGAAACTAAGCAAAGATATTTCTTTATATGACTTTTGGTAAGCCACGATGAATCCCATATTCAAAGTAGGCCTAGATGATTTGAATGACCGAATAATAATCTAAGTATGAACAAGTAAAATTCTTTATTATACTCACATCGAGCCAATAAATCAGTGTTTATCATATAAGAGGGACTCGTAAAAATGACCAGCCATGATACAAGAGTAAAAGTATATTTAATTTTATGAATGAATTAATGTACATTAACAAATAATTAGATTTCTTCTTATTCGGTTATTTAATATTAACTATTAAAATGAACAAATAAACTCAGCAATGGAGTAGGCTCTCAAACTAAAGTTTCAAGAAGACTGTTCCGATGGTCAGATAATCAAACAAGGAAAATGCGAACTGCCAGTCAATTTAGGATATCATACGATAGCTCATGGCTGACTTAGTTATCATTCCTAGGACGCAATTATAAATGTTTGTGTCCAAAAAAATAAATAAGTTAGCAAACGACTGCAGCATAAGGCTAAATTAAGTGTGCTCACTCACTTAACTCAAGTATATAGTATTGGGTCTCATTGAGCGTATGTCTAACTTTTCGCATAATGATTTTCGAGGTACGCTTGACTTCATGCAAACAGTCCCACAACAATACACAACTTTTAAGACAAAGAAGACTAATATATATATTGATTTTGATTTCACCCAAATGATTGAATAAAATGAGAACAAATTACAGGAGAAACAAAGACTTATCGAGAGACTTCAGGACATGATGATTGACAAGGATAACTAACTAGAGATTCTAGAGGAAGAAAAATAATAAATGAAGAAGCTTATTGACGAAATCCATGAGTAGTATTCAGTCAACAAGCAAACTCAATCCAATTAAATTTCAGGTACCCAAGCATAAATTGAGGCAATATTAGCTCAAAATGAAAATCTCAAAAATCAGATGAAGGAATTGTAGTAGATAGTAAAGAAGTCCGAAAAGGAAGAGCCAGAAAGTGTAGATGAATTTTTACGGAGATGCTTATTGACTCAGGCAATCAGCATCGAGCACTTCCTTTCTTGATTTTAATATTACTAACAAATATTGTTTGATGTCATAAGAGCATTAGGTCGATCTGAATCCGCAAATAAGGCTCATCAAAGCGCCCGGCCAGGAGTACCCGGCTTCTGGCGATGACGTCTTCCAGCTGAAGTATGTGCCTCCTGTGCCCACCAGTGATGTGCCCGAGGGGAGCGTTGTAGTTAAGAATATGTACATTTCTATTGATGCTACCATGCGAGTGTGGATATCTGGAGTAGAGAGTTATCTGCCTCCCGTCAAACCCCACGACGTTATGCGAGCCTTCTGCGTTGGTCAAGTCATTTACTCCAAATCTAAGAAGTTTACTAAAGAAGATATGGTGTTGGGTTTAATTGGCTGGCAGAAATACGCTGTAATTAAATAAAAGGAACTAACTCTTGTTCCTAAAGACTATCCGCATCCCGAGCATTTTATTGGAGTCCTCGGCATATCAGGTCTCACAGCTTACTTTGGACTGCATGCCATCGGAAAAATCAAGGCTGGAGACATCGTGGTGATTTCGGCTGCAGCAGGAGCAGTCGGGTAGATTGCAGTACAAATTGCAAAAAATTATGGATGCCGAGTCTGTGCAATTGCCGGAGATGATCAGAAGTGCGCTTATGTGAAAAAAATTGGAGCTGAAACAGCTATTAACTACAAGACTCAAGATGTTCGCAAATAACTAAAGAAGATTTATCCTGATGGAATTAATGTGTACTTTGATAACGTCGGTGGCAAAATGCTTGACGATGTGCTTATGGTTATTCAGAATGAAGCCAGAATTGTATTGTGTGGCTTAATTAGTACTTATAATTCTCTAAGTGAACCCTACAGACTTAAGAATTATTCGAGACTCATCACAAAAAGAGCAGTCATGCAGGGCTTTTTGTATTTTGACTATGTTAAAGAATTTCCAAAAGCTATCGCGTAGCTCCAACAGCAAATACAGGAGGGTAAGCTAAATGCTAGAACTGATATGCTGTATGGAATCGAATAATGTCCGAAGGGACTGCGTCGCCTGTTGCTTGGTCAAAATTAAGGTAAAGTAATGGTTCAAGTTTAGCATAAGAGAAAGAACCCAACCGCAAAACTGTGAAAATGGTATTTATGAAAGTATATAAATAAATCAAAGTTTGGTTGGATATAGATTGACAATTTTAATATCAATATGTTCTTCAAAACATTTCTCATAAAACTCTTCCATAATATTTGTGAACTACAACTACAATTCGGCGATTTCATTAGCTGTGAATTTTTCATAAGCGTCCATTTGCTATTTAGTACTAACTTTATCTTCTGATTTGCCTTCCAGCAGCTCACAACGCTTAGATACCTATCCGATTTCGCCCACTATTTGAGTAAGCAGTCTCAATATTTCAGAAGATTTAATATAAATTTAATATAATTTTTGTTCCTTAGATTTCAAACTTTTCTGTTAGTTTAAAAAATTGATTTCCAACACTTCGAGACTGGACTGTAGGTTGACTACTTCGTTATTAAACTCCTAAAGTTAGGACTTTAAGATCTGACACTGACTTAAGTGAGTTTGCAAATATCGACTTGCCTGTTATTGCTTAAGTACGTTGAGCATACCGAGTATTTTCATGCTACCCTTGCCAATACTATGCGCTAATGTTGTCAATGCTGAAGAGCTGCTCACTACTGCTTATTTAGTACCAGTTTGTTGATATTTTTCTGACTTATATAGCTCATAGCTTTTGTCCAAAAATGTATAAAGCGAACTATGAGTGAATCCATGCTGCTTGAAAATACTTTTCAATGTTATCTGACTCATGATCTTGAAGAATCTCTATACAGTCCTACATTGTAAGACTTAATTTGACCATTTTTTTAGTTTAGTTTTAAACTGATCAGTGGAAATGGCCTACATTAATGACCAACTGGGTTCAGCTATGGAAGGCAATACGATAACCCAAGGACTCTCCTTCGCCAATTGTTCTAAAAGCCATTTAAAGTCTACAGTTTTTCTTGTGATCTTGTACTACTTTTCTTCAGGCAGGTTCTCACATTTGCGATCAAGCTTAATATCAAAGGCTCCGTTTACATATTTCACTTATTTGACATTAAATGCTGTAATTTTACGATAAGGAATCTCATCGGGTATCTATACAAACTGCGGTGATTATTTTTTCATTTATAAGCTTATAATCAATTATAAATAATTCTTTTTAACTTTGCTTCACATATTCTTAGTGCATTAATTTGATTTTAAACAATAAGTAATGAGACCATTTTACAAATTAATATTTTACTTTCTCTTGTCGAGCATTTTTATAATGGAGAAGTCAATTACAGATGGAGGACAGTTATTATATAATAGCATAATTTAAATAATGGCATCGATTAACGAGCTGAAGGAAGTTCTTAAGTAAACTCTCGAGGAAAGAGGAGTACTCTCACAGATTCGAGCTCAAATCCGCTCCGAGATATTTGGTACTTTGAATGGTACTACATCCAACAGACCTGAACTTTCAAAATAGAACTTGATCATAAATGAGCTCATCCGAGAGTATCTTATCTTCAACGGTCATCAGCATACACTTGCTGTATTTTTGCCTGAGTCGGGTCAACCAGCTCAAAGTCCCTTCGATCGTTCCCATATCACAAAGCAGCTCAAAATTATTGAAGACAAAAAGAGTCAAGATCTGCCGCTCCTTTACGGTTTAACTTTTGGGAACAAGAAACCAGTTAATGAACAATGATATATTAAAACTGCTTTAAAATTTTCACAATTCATACAATAAATATTTTAAATGGTTTATAGTTTTATAGCTCTATTGCTTTAACTCACCAGAAAATGTAAATTGTATTGATGTTTTACATTGCAATATTTAAGAAGTAAGAAGGTGAAAGGTCATGCAATAAGTTTATAATAATTATATAACTGATTATAATGAGCAACTCATAAGAAGTGAAAGTAAAGCGATCATAATTTAGTTTCCACCCATTAACAGTGCAATGAGTGCATCAGGACCTTTTAAGATCCCAAATGATAATGACATTTTGCTTAATAACGATAATACAAAGGTACGAGCTAATGTTACGTAGTCAAAAATTAAGGATCAGAAAATTTGGGATAAGCCGACAGCTTCCTGTAGAAACCCACTTAAAAGGTTTGATAAGTATGAGACCCCCGTCGATGATAAGTATGTTTCCATCAACAACTATAACAATAAAGAGAAAAAGCTTATCGAAACTGCATTATAAATTATTCAGATGCGCAAGAAAAATAAAGATTTAGTAGGTAAAAACTAAACTATTGTTGACATCCTTGAGCAGAAAAAGGAAATGTTTCTTGTAACAATGACCCACGGTATTATATAGAAAGAAATTAAAAACCTAAAAGATCAGGCTGATGAAAGGGAGAGAGCTCTTAAAGAGAGCAATGAGATATTAGCTCAGGATATCTAAGACTTTGAAGAATTTCAATAAAAATAAAAGAATGAAACAAAAAAGAGCGAATAAAATTTCTAAAAGCAAGTTCAAAAGCGACTAGTAAAAGAACAGTAAATAAAAAACAAGCAAATCATATTCAACTCTTTACGTGCATAGAAATCCAGAAACGAAGAGAGCATTTCGTCATACTAAAAATATAAGAAATTTCTAAATCAGCTTCCTCCTGAGTAATGGATCAACCAGCAACAATAGAAAAAAGAGAAAAGGATAAAGTAATTCAAGTAGAAAATGTATAAGCAATGGGTTATAACGCAGGATAAGAAAGTAGGCTAAAGCAAATTGAAAGCAGATTTTGAACTGCATTTTCAAAAGTTAAAAGATAGCGGAGAAAATTAATAGATATAAGAGATTCTCAATAATTAATAGATGTATTTCAAGGAACCGCACGAACTCATTTAATATTTTAATAATTTAGAGGAAGCTAATTTATTTTGCATTCAAAATGTACAAATTGCTGATCAAAAATTACAATAACTCGTGCTAAAATCAGAAGAACGAAAAAAGTAATTGATGGCTAAGTATCAAATTCAAATGGATCAAAAGAAAGCTCTAGATAAACAGTTTGTTGAAATATAGAACCAAATAAAAATGCTAAAGAAAAAGAGAGAACAAAATGGGGCACTTGATTAAAAAGATAACAAAGATATCAAAGGTGCTATCGCAGCCGAATACCAAGCTATGAAAGACCAAATGACTGTGACATATTTACCATAAATTTAACATAACGCTTAGGCCCTGGCTTTGCTGTCAGGAATAGAAATTTGCATGTAAAGATTATGGGAAAAACTGAGATAGTGTTATTATGAAAATCCGAAAGCAGTTAAAGCACTGGTAAATATATTGTAATATTAGAAAAACGAGTATTAAAAGTAGAAAACAAAGCAAAAACGTGAAGAGACAACAAAAAAGAATAATCTTGAAGATCAAAAACGCAAAGAGAGGAACCTTGAAAAGAAATAGCCTACTGCCAAAATGTAATTATAGTTTAAATCAGATACGGGAGAATGGACATGAAAAGAAGCGCACCCAATGGCAAAATTGTTAAGAAGAGTGCAGAAACAAACGATAAAGACATCAATGATGATCATCAGTATTTCGTGTAGTGAAATAACAGTTGTTTGCAAATAAGCAACTAAATGGCTATATAATTCTTTTATTATAATTTTTTAATTCGGTATAATAATAATGTTCAAGAAAAAAGATCTTCTGCACGAGAGCTTGAAGAAAAATATCTAAAAAGTATTCGATTACTTTGATGCGAGCAGTCTTATGAATTTGGCTTTGTGTTCAAAAAAATATTATCTGCTTGTGCAGCCAACACTAATTGCAAATAGTTCAGACTTTATGTCTAAAAACAAGACAAAGACTAATAACAAAGAGGGCAAGAAAAATAAGAACAAGAATAAGGATGAAAATAATAAAACATAATTAGGTCAAAATTAAGTTGAAGTCGATGTGGCAAGAGTGTCAATAAACAAAGCAAAATAAAAATTTCAAAAAGGTTTTTGGACTCGAATATATTCTCTACCTTTTAACAACAGCTATCTGCAGGGGAAGCTGTAATCAGGAGCAACATTTTTCTATCAGAACAACGAAACAGGTCAAGTTGCTTTCATTAACAGATCGCTTGTTGATCCTAACCTCAATTACAATTATGGTGGGTTCAACGAGGACATGGAAGACTAAATGAAGACGAACATGTACGCTGAAATGTTTGAAGGCGATTTAAGCTAACTCGATCTCACTCCTGAAACGTTGAGAAATCGCCATAAGCAGATGCTGGCAAAAATATAGAAAAAGAAGGAAGAAATAGCAAATATCGATGTTATAAACTATGAACAAGAGTTCATTAATGGGATTACCTGTAAGAAAATTGCCATCATCTTATGCTTTGGAGGGTCATTTTCATTTGGTATTTTCCAGGATGGCAAATGCATCTTACATAAATCAGACAAGAAATATGTTTGCAGAAAGAAGGCAGGAGAAAGACAGTTAAATAGAGATAAGCAAAGCGGCTCACAAATTTACTCAATGGGATCCCAAATAAGAAGAGATCAAGAGAAAAAGCATATCGCTAACGTGGGGCAAATTCTCACAGAAAATAAATAGGCAATCGACAGTTGCGATTTAGTGTTTCTCCAAGCTCCAGGGCTGAATAGACTATTTATCATCAATGATAGTGAAACTTTGAGCGGAGTGAAGGATAAACTACGATCAGTGTGCTTGACTGCAAAGAAAGCCAACTACACAGAAGTTGAAGTAATTTACAATTAAATAACGAAGTTAAATTTAGTTAATAAAAAAGCAGAAGATAATAAAAAATAAAAGCAGTGAATTTATTTATATTTCGTTTAGTTTATTATTATAATTTTTACGACTCTTATATTCGTTTTATAATCGATAATTTAATGAATGTACTT
>APMI01003932.1_pt1 | contig 33308 bp, 30 predicted proteins | sample 667938 | NCBI WGS metagenome assembly APMI01 (sample SAMN01084076, study PRJNA167559) | wastewater metagenome | biome: Wastewater | place: Denmark: Ejby Moelle, Odense | collected 2011-11-28
ATGCTGCTGCTTCCTGACTGACAAAGTTTACCAATAGTCCTCCAAACTGTCTCGCGATATTCATGAGCACGAAAGAATCGTCAATAAGTCCAATGGGGCCTAGTATTGCTTCGGGTAAGATGTCTATAGGCGACAGAGTGTAGAGGATCATCATGATAATAAATTTAACTCTGGGGTTGGTCAGCATGAAGCGCAGTCCATCTGCTGTCAGTAGGCGTGGAGCCTACCTTATCAGAGTTCCTATTTCCAAAACTGATCTAAGCAACTATATTATTTAGTATTTATTACACCTGGTTACTGAGAATGCTTGAAATTGTAGGAGCAAACTTTATCTTTGAACATTCGCTACTCTGCATTACAGGTGTTGAATCTTCTAAACAGGACCAGGACTGATTTTCTGCATGCGGGGCAGTCGATAGGACCTCCAGGTTTAGACTGAATGTAGTCAATTATGCAGCGAGCTTAGTTATGCAATTCGTACCACAATAACTATGGTTGCAAGTCGCCACAACTTAGCAACTAAGGCGATCCAAACAAATGAAGCAATCCGTGTTGATAGGGTTGGTATTTTAACTGCTTTCGTATACTCTATCATGTGATGATCTTGAGTATCGCTATACTAGTTTCTTGACTTGATCTGTAAGACCAAGGCAGCTCATACATGACAACACGCACAACAGTGTTGAAAATACCAAGAAGAGCACTATCGCTAGAGCTATGTACAGGAGCATGAGTTAATATATATAATTTTGTATTTATTAAGAGTAAACACTTATTTTATATGATAGATTGATGTGCATTATATATGTAAGACTTCCAATCCTATATCAGGTTGTTATAATATCGTATTCACCAATAATAATGTAGAAGATCTAGTAATATAACCCTCTACGTTGGCCACCCGATCTGCAGCTAGCTAAAATACACATGCGATGTGTCTGTCCCGGCAAGGACAACACTGAGGGAATAGAGTGCCCATGCTGTGGTCGCTTCGAAAAAATTAAAACAAGAAATTGGTACTCGCGAAGTATCCTCAAGGATTTCAAGAACTACGGCGGTGGAGTTCCTGGTTATTTTGAGCTTCTTAAGTACTGCATCGTCTCCATTCTCATCTTGGCCTTTATTGTGATCCTGTTTCACATTTACATTTTGTAGACAACTTGTCCTCTGATCAGAGAGAGATATAAAGATAGCTTGGAGCTTCTATTGCAGAATGAGTGCCAAACTTTCCTATTGGTGTTTAGAATCTGCGATACTAAAATCATCATTGACACTCTATACCACTATAACATGGAGGCGAAGGCTATTGCATTCTTTTCATTACAGCTTATTTCTTTCGTGTATCTGATAGTTGTGACCATCGGCATGAAGCTATGGCTGCAGCGCGTTAACTCCAAGAAAATAATAAAGGAGGAAAAAGTGTACAGCTACTTTGCCCTCATGATTAAAAACATACCCAAGTTTTATACTCTAGATAACATCCGCAGCGATCTAGAAGAGCAAGTCCCTGATTTAGATATATGTGAGCTGTTTTTTGTATATGAGATTGCAGAACTGGAGAACGTCTACAAAAAACTATTTGACCTTCACTTTGAAATAGAGTACATAAAAGATTCAATTGCATCGGACAGAGGCGAGACAATGGAGCAACTCATTATTAACCTCGCCAAGTACCGGATCCTATTTACAGAGGCCGATGATCTCAAGAAAAATATCGGAGTCAACAATGGGAGAGCCATAGTTGTGTTTAACTCTAGCTAACAAAGAAACGCAGTCAGGAAAGCCTTTAAAGCTGATGAATGCAGCAAACTGTGGCTTCATGTTATGCAAATATTCGGTTACAATCCCTTTAAAATGCACCTTATTGCTGACAAAATACCAGAACCTCAATAAATTATATGGAAGTACGTTGGTGAGTCTTCAGTGACAAAAACAATGGTGAGGATCAAAACTACAGTCTTAGGTTTTGGATTTATGATCATTGCCTTCTTGCTCTTATACTTTCCGATTATCAAGGTAGATGAGGAAAATATTAAAAATCATTCGGCAGTAACTTCAGTGCTTAGCCTTTTGATTTCGCTTATATTGCAAATATTGGCTATTGTATACCGCCAGATTTTGATGAGAATATTGCCATCTCGACATCCAAGTTCGAGAGAATCAGAGTCCTACTTTATCGTTGTCACAACAGTAACGTTTCACTTCTTTTTCTACATTATTGCTCCTGGTACTTACTATGTGCTAGTGAAGAGCATCCCTGTCAACATAAAGCTCAAACAGTTGTTCGTGGCAGTGATAACATTTCTTGGAATGACAGTAATCGTGGCCTTTATTGACCTAAGATATCGACTATTCAACTCTAGGCGTAAGAAAATTATGTCGACATGGAGTGAGTGGGGCAAGCTATGTCAAATGAAACTACACGAGGAGATACGGTGGCCTTCTTTCCCCATTGAATTCAAATTGATGGTACTATTAAATATCTGGTCTTTCAACGCATTTTACATATTCGAGCTACCCTACCTAATGATGCTGTTTGTGATTGTAATGCTGATCGTGTACTGGGTAGACAAAAAGAACATCTACAAACACTACAAAATGCAGGTTTTCCAGTCCATTGACACCGAGATCTCAGTCCAAAGGGATTATATTATCATGTTTTTAACTTGCGTGTGCTGCGGCTATGCGGTGTGTGCTGTGCAAACCTGGCAGTACTATTTTGTAGGAGCTATGTTCCTGTTGTCTCTTTTAGCTAACTGGCTGCTTTCTTATCAGGTCAAACTGTCTGAGAAAAAGAAAGAGAAGGCGATGACGCTAGCGTAAGTGGTGCGGTCTCACAGTGCAAATCCGCAACAAGAATTGTATCAGAGTATAATGTCCTCCCAAATCAGATAGAATCTGCTGATTATGGAACATGCCTCCACGGTGTCCTTAGGTAGTGTAGCATTTCAGTACGGCTACAAGTAAATTTATGAAAACTACTTGAACCAATTTAGAAGCAAGCACATTCAGCATTTATTGGAGGAGACATTTGGGTAAATTACAAGTCCAGCTTACAACGCGGAGGCTGAAGTCTAGAACATCAGGAGAACTACTTATTTGATGAAAATGCAAAAGATGAGCGAAATGACCGAAATAAAATCTCACGCTAGCAGTCACCATCAAAAAGATGTGGATATTAGCTTAAACGAGGAGGATCTTAACACTGTTGAAGCTAACCAGCTTAATTAAAACAGCATCGTTGAAACTGATCAAGAAAAAAAGTGATCATTTTTATTATACTTTAAATATGCTTATGTTTAATAGTTATAAAATAAAGTGTATACATTTCAGTTGAGTCCAGCGTAAGGGGCGGCTCTCAATAGAGGGGAGAAAGGATTGTAAGTTGGTCTTCCATCTAGTTTGATTTTGTATCCGAAGGCGCTTACATTTTTCTTAAAACTCTCCGCATTTTATCGATACTTAAAAAGGATTCCGATAATGGCAATCTATATAAATACAATTGTTACCTTGAAAGCCATAAGGATGATTACCATAATGAATATAAACCCTAGAAAGCCCGAGTGAAGAGTGGAGTGTTGTGTTTCAATATCTGGGCTCCAGTATTATCGAGCATTTACTCCTAGCCACACTACATCGAATACAATAGAGGCACCCAGTAGAACTAGCAAGAACTTCATATAATTTTTATCAAAGTAATTAAGGAAGAAAATTGACAGTACTCCAAAAATAGCAAGCAGATTCAAGAAGTGGTGTTTATGGAACATGAGAACTAGCTCCCACAAAAACACGAATATTGCGATAAACATGCAAATCTTAAGATCTGTTGCAGACTCTTCTCGATTGTTAGGCTCGTACCCAAATATTACTGAGTCTCCTTGTCGTTGTTCGACTGGTCCCGATGCTCGATTTTGCAAAAGTCTTGAAGTCTAGCTTGGCTGATTCTGGCGTAAAGGTGGTAGTCGAAATGGAGCTGATATGATATTATGGTCCTCCAAGATATTATTATACTATTTCTGAAGTTCTGCTTTCTCCTGTGGTCTGCTCTATTGTTTAAGTTCTCGCTCTGTGATGCCTAGTTGTTATCGAAGAATGCTCTCTGCCTCCACGATAGTATTAGTGAAGTCGCTGACACGCACCCCACGATTGGGATCAGGCTGACAGTGAGTCCATAACTACTCAGCAATATCTTTATCGAATGAACTCATGCCGGCATTATGTGCGGAGATATCATTCAGAACTCGATATGCTTCAGCATTATCTCGTAAGTAGCTCTCCGGATTATATCCGATTTTTTTGAACTCGCTTAATATTCTGTCGTAGTTGCTCATTTATAATATTTAATATTGCACTAATATCGTATATTTAAGCATAGTGCGTTTGCATTAATAGTTAAATATCAATGCATTAGCTCAGTTCTAATTAACAGCAAAAAATAATCATACTAAGAATACTCAAAAATCTAAAGATAAATATTTATAAAAATAATTATTTAAATACATTAAGTTATATAGAGCATTAATAAATCTGATCTTTTGATCGATTTAGTTTATTAAAAAAAATATCCTCCATAAAAAGGAATTAATCTAAATATTTGTTTGTTTTAAATTCGACAACATTGCAGGCTTTGAAACATCTAAACATTTAAATATATTTATATTCGATGAAAAACATTCACAAACACTCTGATTATGACTCATCAGAAGAAGAAGATTAAGTAAATGTAAACTATTTTGATCACCTTCAAAAAATTAAAGCATGCAGCTCTATGGACAATATCAAGCCTCTCCTCAAAGCGAAGGAGATTCATGACGTTTAATAACCTTAGTAAGATCTTGAGCTTCAGCTTAAGCCAAGGCTTGCTATAGATGCTAATAACGAGGGCAAGATTATAGCAAATATATCAGGCGTTAGTCAGTCCTCTCAATGTGTTAACAAAAGACCTTTAACAGCTGCATATACATTCAAATTGAAAACTCAACCAAGTAAAAGGAAGCGACATGACCCTGTATCGCTATTTCAGCAAACTTCACAAGCTTGGAAAAAGGATCGGTTCCTCACCAATAGAGCAGATAACAAGTAAGGCCGGAAGCTGGACCTTGATAAAAGAAATAAGGAAATGCATAAAATATGATTATCTCTTTTTTTATTATACTACTACTCGCATGTCATTGTCTATCAGCTACTAGTTTTGGTTTTAATGGTCTGCTTGGTCAGTTTCTTAATTTCTATTTTATACGACTTGCTCTTTTTCTCCAACGTTTGTTCTAGTTGCTAAATTTAAATGTTCTTCTTTTCTAGCTACTATACAAAATATGCTTCTCTGCAAGCCTGAACATTTGCAGTGTAGAATACTAATTTTCTATTATTTTCTGTTAATTATTGCTTATTTGTAAGCAGCTTTCTGATATCTTCGGCATACTGCTATGCTACTCGTTGAAGTGTGTGAAGACTCTAGCACTGCGAATAGCATCTTGGTATCATGGGTTTTTACTTTGCCGAGTCAACTTTTTTAGATTTGCTCTTCTTATTTTTACTAATATTTTTACCAGCAGATGCAGTTAATCGATTTGTCTATTTCAGCCTATTTGTTAGTTCAGTTGCAATTGCTAATTCAGTCAGTTTAGTGTTTCTCTTTATCTCATATTTGCTTAGGGACTATCTTTTATTGTCACGCATAAGCTATGTACTCATTCAATATAAAAATCATTACTGAATATGATTCGTCTTTATATGAACTATGATAATAATTGATAGATTTTGCGATGATAAACAAGCTCGACACAATGCGGATCGTAGAGGACAAGAAGATAACCAAATAGTTCGAGCCTGGATGTACCCAATCATTTTAATATAGAGTAAATTGTGCTCTCTGCTAAGCTCACCAAAATCAATCACGTCAACAAGAAGCAGGAGAGAATTTTGTTACTAACTAACAAAAACTTGTACAACATCTTGCCTGATGGCAGCTTTCTATCCCTCTTTAACAGAATAAAACGCAAAATTCCGTACTCAAATATCCGCGCTATGACTGTCAGTCGATTCGGTCACGAATTTGCCGTTCACGTCGAAAAGGAACATGATTATAGATTTTCATCACCCAACATGAAGATGAAGATTGTGGAGACTCTCGTTGATCTCTACTGTAAGTACCACAATAAGAAAATGGCATTGTACTACTACGACGACCTGACCTTATAGAGTTATACAACTACAATTGACGATGTAGATAAGAATAAGAAAAAGGCTCACAACATTTAGCCTCTCTACCTTGATGCATAGTCCTTGAAGGTTCATCTTTTGTAATTCAGCAAAGCGATCAAACGAAAGCAGAGTCTAAACTCATATTCAAAAACTAGAACTCAAGCGATTCTGTAAACAGCTTCGAAGAATTTGAGCTACTAAAAGTGCTCGGCAGGGGAGCATTTGGCAAAGTGATGCTTTGTCTCAACACCAAAAACAAAAAATATTATGCAGTCAAGTCCATGCGTAAGGAAAATTTAATATAAAAATAACACTTATAGAAAACCAGAACATAACGAGTACTTTTAGAAAAGGCTAAGCATCCATTTTTGGTCTCTCTTGAGTTCGCCTTCCAGACCAAAGAAAAGATCTTTTTCATTATGAATTTTATTCGAGGAGGTGAGATGTTTACTCATCTGAGAAAAGCCAAGAGATTTACATAGACAAGAGCAAAGTTTTACGCTGCTCAGGTCTTCCTAGCATTGAATTATTTGCATGAGCTTGGGTATGTATACCGCGATCTGAAACCTGAGAATATTCTCTTCGATGTGGATGGATACATTAAGGTATCAGATTATGGACTCTGTAAATTTTTGAAACCCGGATAGAAGACTTACTCTTTAGTGGGAACTCCAGACTATGTGAGTCCGGAGGTTATCATAAACAAAGGTCAAACCTTTACCACTGACTGGTGGTCCTTTGGTATCCTTATTTATGAAATGATATACGGGTCTCCTCCTTTTTACAACAGAGATCACGAAAAAATGTTCCATGACATCCTGAATAGATAATTATTTTTTGACACTTCCAAAGTTGACCCTAGCGCGGAGGCCAAAGATCTAATTAAGAATTTGCTAAAAAAGGAACCAGAAAAAAGACTAGGTTCCAAAAGCGAGTAGGATATTAAAAATCATCCCTGGTTCGCATCGATAGATTTCAAGAAAATGCTTAATAAATAGGTAAAAATTAGTATATTTAGTATACTCCTGACTTTATTCCTAACGTGAGCAGCGAGATTGACGTGGCTAATTTCGATGACTAATTCACGAATTAAAGTAAACAATTATTAACTCAGAGCCGATTAATTCGCTAGTGAACACAGACATTCTGTTGCTCAGCAAATTTGAAAAATAGTTCGAGGGAATGCATTTCAATAGAGTAGAAGGCCAAGAAGAACCACCCAAAGTAGCAGGGTTTGGTAAAAAGAAAGGACCTGGCTGATTATACATGAATTTAACTAATACATTTTTTATAATACATTCCACTTTAATATTATTTTAACAAATCGTTATTATTTATATATGAATTTGAAGATAGCCAAACAAAGAGGGTCTCGTGGAGAAGTCTCTAATGCCAGTTTAGAAAACGCTATTCAACTTGCTAACTTTTACACTAAGACTAATCCTATGCTTTAGGCTCGAGTTCATTCATAAAAATAAAACATTCACCCGAATGTCCGAAATATATAAAAGCAGAAATTGAAATAGAAGTAAAACACTCCAAAGAAGAAAGTGATTCACTTAAAATCTGCTCACCGTAACTCAAGATCTAACAAAGCAGGTAATTCTGGCAGCTGCGAGAGAAGGTATAGCAACGATCATTATTGTACATAAGTGACAGATTTTAATGATAAGTTTACCGATAATGCAAGACCTATTAAAATTTAGATAGATCTTAAAAATCATCGAAGATCTATGCAAGATACTCTGGTTTCATCTAATGCACAAGAAATAAGTCATTTATAATCTGCTATAAACTGCGTGGATCATGATCAAAAGAAAGCGACCTTTGTCATAAGAGGGAAACCATACTGTGACAAATGTTCAGTAAAGTTCATAACAAAAGGATTTGTAGCCATGAAAATTAAAAATGGATTGACTCATTAACTTATTGAGCACAATGTATCGGAAACAGAGTTTATGGAGAAGCAAAAATAAAAAAGAAATCGAGATCTAAGGCTATTTATAGATTAACTCGATAAACTATAGCCAAGCTTAGAATCAATTAATCACCAGCTTGAATCCAGCCTAGAAAACATTAAATTATACTTTTAAAATCAATGTCAATAATTTGAACAAAGCTGGAATAACTTTACTACTATGCTTTAGCAACATAAGGAGATTCTCGTTTCCAAAATGAAGGCACAACAAGACAGTACAATTAATACTATTATGGAAATCAAAAGTAGAATTAGTAAAGAAGCAAGCAATCTAATATTCATGAGGAACGATATCGTACGAAACATAGATAGGATCACAGATGAAGCTGTTATTCCTACAGAAAAGTACGCGAGTGTGATGTAGAGCTTCAGCAGTTAGATGTAATAAATGAGACAAAGTATCATATCAACATCTCAAGCTAGTGTACCCGTACAAGTGACGTAGCTGCACATGTAGAAGTTGAGTCAAGCTATAAATAGCTGCATACAAATCAATTTTTCATAATGGCCTCTCTTGAAACCAGGCCATAATGACTTGCCTATCAAAATGGACGATCAGAACCCATATCGCTTAAGTTTTGGTCGGGACACTACAAAATTGGCTTCTCCGACTTTTAAGCAAATTTGAACGTGATAATTTGTGCATTACACAATCTTAATGTTTATTACTACTTCTATTTACTATTAGCTCATCATATTAGATTTATAACATGGCACTCTAAAGCGAGGATGTACTCATCATTCTGAAAGTGGCTGTAATGCTTATCTTCTTTCTGATTGTGACTGTCTTCGGTACTCTACCCATCCGCTCAAAAAGTTTCAAGAAGCGACCTATGCTCAGGGCAATCGGTACCACATTTGCAGGGTGTCTGTTTCTCAACGTGGCCATCATGCACATCCTCCCCGAAGCAGCTGACACCATCTAGGAACACATGAAAGGTGGAGATGAAACTAAAGAAGTCTTTCCACTCGCATACCTGCTTGTCATGGTAGGATTTATCATTACTGTTTTCTTCACTAAGGTCCTCAGTTTTCACTCACACGATTAAGATTCAGTATAAGAAAATGTCCATGCAAATTAATCAACTTAGCAATTGAAAAAGAGTCTTCTTAGTTAATCGGCACAAGCTAAAATAAAATAAAATTCACCATAAGAAAATAAGCTCAAGGAGAAAGGAGTATCATAAACAAAGAATTAACATTAGCGTGATGAGCATGACCACAATCACGATCATGAGCACGATCACAACCATGATCATGGTACTACTAGCAAGCCAACTCTAAACGAGGCCTTTATTTTGACAATCGCCATTTACTTCCATACTATATTTGAAGGGATTGCAATTGGAGTTCAAAGCAATATTACTGGTTTTCTAGGCACAGCAGTCGCGATTGGCTTTCATAAGTGGGCAGATGCTCTCTCGATGGGCTGCCATTACAAATCCAAAAATGTTAGTAAAAATCTCTCTTATGTTCTCATCATGGTACAGGCGGTACTCAACGTTTTAGCAATTGGATTGGGCTGGCTCATTGAGTCTGAGGGAGATCTGGTCTAGGCCATTTTCCTATCCATCTCAGCAGGCACATTCCTGGCCATCAGCACAATTGAAATGCTGGGTGAACAGCTTCATTCTCGAAAATATATGCTTGTAAAATTTAGTCTTTTATTAGGCTCCACTGCTTTCGTTGCAGCTATTTGGTTTGTGGAGAATTCTATTTTCAAGTAGTGAATACTGTAAAAGTGGTTCATTGATTTTGATATACTTCTTATTTAATTTGATTTGTAATCTTAGCTAATGTCGAGCTCAGGCCACGAACACTCTCATGAAGATTCGAACCAGTGTCCAGAATGTAAGCAGAAGTATCTGTCATCAAGTGAAAGCGAAGCATAGTCTTAGTAGAACTAAAGAATTGTTATTCCAATTAGAAAATAATTGCTTAACAATGGCGAGTCCGAGTTGCAATCAGCATTAGCAAAATTGCAATCCGAAGTCTAATTACTCAAGCAGTCCAACATTACTAAAGATCGCATGATTGAAGACTTAAAAAAATAAATGGAGCACAAAATCACCCACTACATGATATACGGGTAAATTAATAAGCAAGCTGATGAAATTAATAAGTTAAAGAGCGAAGTGGGATACGGAGCAAGCGCTATTCACTCTAGACGCGATTAATTTAATCAATAAAAAATCAAAACCATAATTCGATAAGAGACAAGACGACAAAACAGAGAAGAGAGGTAAATAGAAAAATTACCCTTGCGATCTAGTACTAGTCGTAAAAAATTCTACAGCACTCTAGATAATTACGGAAGTCTTAGAAAAGAGATAAGCAATTCAAAAAGAGACAGTAAAGCCAAGCAAGAAAAACAAAATAAAAAAGAAGAACCAGCAATTCAGTATTTCGGTGATTATAAGCCAATATTTAATATCAGCGAGGCCAAAAGAAAAATCACTTAACTTTAGGAAATACTGGCAAAATATGAAAAAGAGAGGAATTGGATGATGAATTTCTTTCGTACATTTGTGAAGACGATGTAAAATCTTGCACAGGATAAATACAGATAATAAATAATATTAGCAGATTGGAGTTTAAAAAAGAAAGTAAAAACAAGCTGGCGATACCTGAAGCACTTACTTAATTTCTATTTGCATGACCCAGCTTCTGATCAAATATTGGTTTGAAAAAATAATATAAGTAAAATATTAAAGCAGAATCAAACAAAATATGAAATAAGCATCAGATATGTTATAAAATAAGGTCACTCCATTATTTTCTGCTCCTACTTCCTTTGTTACTTATCCAGCGCATGTATGAATTTTATTCATTTTTGGCATTGTCACAACTCAACTATTTTATTTTTGAATAACAACTCTAGAATGGAGCAATTTTCTTATTTTCAGTTTTCTTTTTGAGGACTAAAGATGTCAAGGGCAAATGATCACTCAGTCTCGAATTCATTTCAGACTGCAGTTAGGTAAATACCTGTCGAGAATCAACTGGTAAATCAACACTACTCTAAAGATCCTCGCTTATCTACGTTGGCTTCTAATTTCCTGATAATTTAGTGAGGACTTCGTCGAAGAAAAACTTTTTGTTAGCACTGCTGTTTTTAGCTCCAATTCTTGGTGTTTCTATTTCTTCGCTTTGATATTCAAAATAGTTATCATTGTCACCGTTTGATACTTCATAAGTTTGCGACTATTTTACGTAAGATTCAACTCCTTACATCTTTGCTCTCATAGGTATGTATTTAGGTCCTAATTTAAATCTCAGCTCAGTGCCCGTAGAGTTTTGAGATCTATCAGTGTTGCTATATTTTTTGAAGCTTTAAGTAGAGGTAAATGAAGAGCTGGCTTTGCTTGATTTTATACTACATAACCTTTGCTCAATGTTTGCGATTTTTTGAAGCACAGTTTCCTCAAATTATTCATCTGAGTCAGTTCTTATGACACGCTGTAACGACCTTTTGATGTTCTTCAATTCATTGCACCGATCTTGAAAAGTCTAATTTGTTAAAGTTTGATATCGCACTGCCCCATATTTCACATTTGTTCTCTTTGGTCTCCCCATTTAGGGGTTGCTCGATTGCCGTTGCTGCTCTTGGCAAAAAGTGAGATTAGAAAAGTGCCTCCTTGGCTTAGCTGAATTTTTTTTGAGGCATGTCCACGACTTAATGAATGTGTTAAGCAATTTCTAGCGCATGTAGCTCTCGAGAAGATTGGTTACAAGACAGAACTCTTGTTTCTCCACTCTATCAAGCATTTCTAACTATTTTATTTAAACCTATAATTGTTAACGAGGATTACTCTCGCCATCGAAATTCAGTTGTGATTTCAAACACTAAACATTTAAACAAGCTAATTGCTTTAGTGATTTTTAATCAATCAGAGCAAATTAAAAAATGATCACTTTTCCTAAATAAACTTAATTATAACATTTACGCTTTGCAAATATTATTCCAATTTTATGTAGAAATTGCCACACAAATACCATTACAAAAGTTAATTATAACACAATGAAGGCTATTTAAATATATAAATTATAAAATATGAGCAAATTCGTATTACTTTGGGCAGCACTCTGCCTGATGGAAACCTTGGGATCAAAATCTCTTCCGTGTAAACTCAAGATCATAAATGATCCGAACAACCCTGACAATGTAAACACAGAGATATGTACTTGATGGTCTAGGTAGAAATTTATCCTGCAGTGTACTCATCGCCTGTCGAGAATCTCAATCATCAAATATTTGTTATATACAAGGCGACTCCTCTTGATGGTTGCGCTTCCATCAAGGAACCCGATATCGAATCAACGGCAAAAATAGATCAGTACCCCACTCTGGTTGTCATCGACGGGGACACAGGCATCTGCGGACTCAAGAGAAGAATCAACATGGCCAAATAAATAGGAGCCAAAGGGTTAATCATCCTCAGCTCATACCTAGATGATGCGATTTAGCCATACGGGGACTACTCAGACAATAAATTTTTGGTCTTCATTGCTGACTCTGCGAAAACCAAAAGTACTCTTTTGGCGAAAACATACTTTTTGGGCGCAATCTCCAGCCCAACTGACCAAAATAATAACAAACCTGAGCTTTAATTTTGGTTGTCGACTCTTGATGATCGGTCCTACGAGATTATTAGCTTCTGGGATCAGACCACAAAGGATATTCCAGCAATAGCAGATAGTGTAAACTGGAGACCAAGGTATGCTCTATGGGGCTGCAAGTCTAAGCTGTTTAGCCCAGGGTCAGGCTGTCAGAATACTTAATAATACATGTCATCTTGTGCATGCGGAGGGGAACTCTGCTCGCCTGAAACCAGTACATACAATTTAATTTAGGGTTCAAAGCAGCAGATGCCACTGTAAAAGAGGATGCTCGACAAAAGATAATGTTCATGGATCACCGCAAGCAGTTCATTCCGTATATGCTGGGCTTCATGAGAAACTGTCTGGCTAACTTCCAGATTCAGCTCTACTCATAGGACTGCGGCAATAACTTGATATAAAATCTAGGCATTACTATTAGCGATGTGGAGAAGAAGCTTGATACTTTTGTTGACAAGTGCTCTGGCGATATCTATGAGAGTTTAATAATTGACCGCAATCGATTCAGTCAATTGGGCACTTTTCCCACCGTCATATTAGATCGTCAACCTGTACTGCTTGTTTAATTTAGATATAATTCACGAATTTGAAGGAATTCCAGACTCAGTTGTGCAAAAAGTTAAGTCTAGATCAAGAAGAGGGATGCGTGAAGATTTCTAAGGTCAACACAATCGCCAATTTCACAGTTAGCGCGCTGTTCTTTGTGCTAGTAATTGGAGGCTTAATTGTGATCGTGGCTGTTCTGTTACTAGTTTATAGGAAATCCATCCGCAAGGAAATGCAAAAAGAAATGAAGATGCAGGTCTCTGCTTCAGTTGAGCACTATTTCGCTTTAGCTGAAACTAAGTGATTTGATGTGTTTATAGTAATTGATATTTAAACAATGCAGACCGAAAACTAGAATATCGAAAATGCCATCCTGTTCGACACAAAGGAGTAGACCCTAACTGATATGACCCTATCCTAACATATCACTCGGTTATCAGTACTTGTTGTATTATGCAGAACATGAGGGACTATTTGAATGCAGCGATCTCACATAATAAGATAAATCTCGATCAGTTGAGACAAGTATCTCGTAACCAGACATCACAACTGGAGACTTCATACCAGATGCTGCAGAACCAAACAAAGAGTGAGTTGAACAGAATGAAGAATTTATTCGAGCCTGCCATGGGTGTCGAGCGGAAGCTGCTGTCCGAAATGAAGAATGAAGTTGGTAAAGTCAATGCCTAACAGTTAACCACAAAGAAGACAGTCTTGAACTGTTAGGCTCTCATCGACCACTGCGAAAATGAAATGGGCTATGCTGAAATCAGAGCAGGCAAACATAAATAATGAGGGATAGCATTATTGAATCATGATAGTGTTTAAAGCTGCTTACTTTCAATACAAGTCATTTATAATAACTAATTTATTTAAAAATTTGTAACTTATGCAAGGAGAAGAGTATTTAGGCGAAGATGAGGATTTTGGAAAGGCCAGTGCGCTCAAACTGAAGTGGTCTCTCGGCCTTAACTACCACATATACGACGGAGTGCACAATCTAACAAATTAAAACCGCAAATAAATATTCATGCCAGTCGCCAATCAAGGAGTGATATTTGACTATGAAAACAACTTACAGAGACAGCTACAGGGACATGTAATATGCTTATAATGTAGTGTAACCAAATTTCAGCAACTGCCTACAATCGCAAGCTCGATGTAATAGTAACAGCAGACACTGGAGATGACTCCATGCTTGTGGTCTGGGATGTCACGACCGGTACTCCCCGCAAAACAATATTCAATCCACACCCCGAAGGAGTGATTGCACTTGATATTAACGAGGATGGCACAATGATAGTCACTTTAAGCAAGTCTGATGTGCCCTCTAAGCAACAAGTCAGTCTCTGGAAGTGGGAAGAAGAGGAACCTTTATACATCACTTCTGAAATGGACTAAAATGTGAAACATCTCCAAAGGTTTGTAAAATTCAACCACAATGAAAATGAGTTTGCGACAACAGGTGAATCCATAATTATTTTCTGGTTCTGGGAGGACTCTGAGCGAGTGTTTGAACTGTACTCTCCAGATATTCCTGGGAAGAAGGCTCTTACTCAAACTGTATTCATCCCGAACTCTCCACAGGCAGTCACGGGTACTAAATAAGGTGTCATAATAGTGTGGGACATATCGCTGATTATGGAGGACTTTACTCAACCATAAGAGAGAAGGTGTATCAAAACTGTAAATTTAATGAACAATCCTAATAAGATCGACCAGATGAAAAAAGTTGCACAAAATAATTCCATAAATGTGCTTAAAATAGAGGGAAGATTTCTCGTAGTTGGTTCTTCCAACGGGTGTGTTCGCTTCTACGATGACCAGTACCGAATTTAGGCCTGGTTTTAAGATATTGATTTAGGGTCAATTCATACTATTTCATTTTCTGATCTGCAGGAGGACAATAATTCAGCTCCCGTTGGCGACAGTCGGATCAGTAATTAAAAAATGAGAGACTACAAAAACTTTTCCTGCAACGATTTCATTGTAGTAGATGATAATGCTCGAATTTCGTTGCTTAAGGCATCACAATTCTAGAGAATAGACAGAGAGTAAAAGAAGGGATTAGTGCTTTTGGAATCCATTGTAGCTCCAATTGTTTGCTCAGCTATTAGGCCTTACTCAAACACTTTGATAATATCATGCGAAAATGGTGTGATGTACAAGTGGAACTTTGTTTAGAAGCCAAAATCAATTAGCTTTTTAAGAGAATTTAAGGAGTTTAACAAGCCAGATGAAATACCCACAAGCGTAATTTTTAGTCCCAAGGGCAAATATATGGCAGTGGCTACTAGAATAGGTACTATCCACATGCATGAGGTCTAGATTGACTAGTGGCAAACACCAGCATTATTGGTAGCTGAGGTGGAGAAGAGCAAGCCAGCCATCACTATGCAAACTTTCTCCCCTGACTCTAAGCACTTGGCTGTCATGGATGAAGATTTTGGAGTTACGCTATTCAGTCTTGGCGAAAAGAACTGGTCATTTGCCGGAAAAGTCAGAGTTCACTATGCTCCAATAAGGTCTATTTCTTTTGGATAGTCAATTGACGAAAGAGGAGACCCCAAACTTAGACTATTCTCAGTTTCTGAGGACATGAAAATGGCAGAATACGAAGTGCTGCCACTAAAGAAGGACGATAAGAACTAAACAAAGTACACAAGACTTAAACTCAAATCGATTTTTCCTATTGAACAGGAGTGCTTTCCAACAGCCTGCATCTGGTATCCCATCAATATGTACAAAGAAAATGTGTTGCTAACAGTTAACGAGCACTATAAAATAAAGCTATGGAGTATGCTGAAGGATAATATGAAGATATGCAAAAAAACATGTTTAGGTCCAACTTACGGTGGCGAAATCATAAAACTACTTGTTTTGAATCCAGCTGACTAGAAGAACGATTACCAAGACAAATATCTAGCCTATGCAACAAAAGACAAGGTGGTCGGCATTATCAAGCTACCCCTAGAGGGCAACCCTAACAACACAATGGGTCTGATTGCGCACCCTTCAAAAATAACAAGCATAAGCAGCACTGTGGATGGGAAGCTGTTCTTCACTTCGGGTGCGGATGACTTGTGTGTAAATATGTGGGAAGTTGACTTCTCAACGCTAGCTGAGAGCTTCTACAATGACCCCAACGAGGACCCCTTCCCGGAACTACTGGAGGGTGGGCCAACAGGGCAGGTCATGAGCGACTTGAAAGATTTCTTTTACTACAGTCAGATTAGATCCAAAGATGAGCATACAACTAAAGCACGAAAGCTGGACGGCAAAGTGCCCTTATAAGCAATCGCAAACATGATGAGGAGTATGGGGTTCTACCCGACCCAAAAGTAAATTGAGAACATGCAGAATGAAATCAGATTTTCGAAATACTTATAAAACTACAAAGAGACTATAAATGAGCTAGATTTAAATATATTCCTGCGATTGTTCGTAAACTGCAGGCCTGTTTACGGAATTAGTAAGAATCACATCGTAAATGCACTTTCAATCTTGGGCACAATCGACAAGGATTAAAAAGCAAGTGGAGTCATCAACCCCAAAATTACTAGGGACGAACTTATTCGTATTCTCACGTCAGAGGGCGAGAAGATGACACTTTAGGAAATTAAAGAGTGCGAGAGTATCTTACTTGGAGAAGGAGTCAAACTTGATGATTAAATCGATGCAGACGTACTCTGCCATAAAATATTAGGCTTTGAGGATGTGGACAATGCAGAGGGCGAAGATTCAAAGCAGTAGTAGAGCTGATTGTTATTAATATCGCTTATGCTGTATACTAACACCTATAATTAGAATATATTAAGAAGGTTGAAAATTCCAGAATTTATAAAATTGAAATTTACGCATGAGTGACGATTTGAAACCGGAAGCTCCAGTCATGAAGAAAGAGCACTCCTACACGTACTGGGTGGACTCAAATAACAAATCCAGATAGCTACCACCTGAGCACCAGCCCAAAAAAGTATAAATTCCTGTGTCGACTGTGACCAATTAGCAAGGTCCGTCAGCATGGAATAGTATAGGCACGTGGTAAGAGAAGAAAATATCTTTCACTGAGCTTCAGACAGACACTTCACGGAATATACAATAACTGCTCAAAAGAACGGATTTTGAAAATGTTGAGCTTGGGGACGTAAAACTAGAAGGAGACGCATACAAGGTTTACAAAAAAAATAAATGGCACGTCATCTATGAAATCAACGGCACCATCGAAATTAAAAAATAAGATTTGAAGGCCAAATTTAAAATAATCGAGTTTAGCAACATGGGTGACAAAGATTATGAAATCACAGGTAGTAATGAACTAAAACGACTCATCTAGAAGTATAGTAAATAATTCATAGAGTCAGTGGACTCAGCCATAAACAAGGAAAGCAATTGAGCATTTTACTGATTAATTGAACTTATAGAATTTGTTCAGAAAACAATAAATAAATAATTGAAATCATACTCCAAGTCTGTGCTTGATCTGGTTGAAACTACATGCGGTTTAGTGCTGTTTCTTTAGGATAATACATTCATCTATATTAATGACCTATTTATCATTTTATTTGCCCTACAAAGTCTCAATCAGCTGTCTTTCGATATCTTCACTAAACTCATAACCTGATATTTTCCCGATCATTGGATCATACTATGGGTTCAGTTTGATGTTATTTCGGGACTTGCTTACGCTCAATAGGAAGGTACTAAATTTAACTGTATCAACACGAATTCCTAAAATTTTGGCAATTCTGAAGTACTCTAGAAGTCTCTTCCGATGGTAGCACTTGTTCAAGATGTTCTTTATTTCCGGCATGAAAAGATGAGGAGTCTCATTATGCATTTTGTAAATCTACTTTATTTTTGGGAAAGCATGCCGCCGATGTGCTGTTTTGTAGTACTTTTACAAGTGTTACTTTTCTACTTCAGGCTTTACGAACTTTTTAGACTGGATGCATGCATCAATAATACTCAAATCTGAAAAATGCTTTTTTGAATATTTCTGAAATAACGACTTCTGCAGCATAATCGAATCATTATTTAGCGCACAGAAAATGCAATCTTTTTTCTTCTGGAGGGTAGTCTTGCTTTTACTTTTGCTCTTTTGACATATTGATTTCTTTCGCTGCATATAATTTTAATTTTTAAATTTAACTCCCAATCTATTTTCTCAAAACATGATGGCAAATCAATTCACACCATACTATGGATATATTGAAAATTATATCAATTTTGTTATCACCCAATAAGTTATGAAGAATCGTAATATATGTATTATATAAAAGATTGCGCAATTTTATTAAATTAACAGCACTGATGATGAGAAACTTGGCAGATTCGCCACTTAAAATAAAAAGTATGAACTCAACCTCAGCCAATACAACAGGTTGGTCTCACAAAATAAATGCTTAAGCCACTTGCTAAGTATTCAAGCTCAGATAGGCATTGATGGAAGCGATTGAGGAAAATTAAGCATTAAGACTTCGCAATATTTAACTTGAGGCCCTACTTATTTAGTACTAAAAGCACCATACTCTTTAGCACCTGAATGCATAGTGTTATAAAAGACAAAAAGCTGGTCTAAAAAGATCCAAGTCAACCTGATCAAATAATGAATAATTTTTGTAGAGTATAAATCATCATCAGTTTTATTCTAACATTTTTGAAGCCTATTTGGTTATCAACGTAAATATTTCTTTAAATAATGTACAATTTCCTTTGGTATATAACCTCCCTTCTCAGAGTCTAAATTTTATTTTTATCTCTGTCTTGGGGTACACTATAATTTCTTACTTGCTTAAGTTTATCCATAGACTGAATGATTTTTTAAATTCAATGCAAATGGCTCCACTTAGTTAATGCATCTTTCATTATAGCGTACAATAACAGGATCGATATTTTTATTTGACTTACGCATTATATGAGTATTTCTATTTTAGTCAAGACTACGAACATTTTATATGAGATTTTTATAATTTGACTTTGAATTTTTTTGTTTTTAAGAGGCCTCAAAGTGAAGTGATACTGACATTCCCTTTATTTTTGGCAGCGAAAGTTTTTTAGAAAGGTTGGTTATCTCTAAATTACTTCGGGAATGTAACTCTTTATCCTATTTTAGTTTATCGAAGTGTGGGAGCTGCATATTTGCCTTTGCCTTTTCCAACGACGACTGGGAAGTATTTCGACTCCAAAAAATACGATGCTGCATGTGCTTAATCCGAGAGTCAGTAAGAAACTTGGGGAGGGTGGATACCTCATGAGGATTGCATATTTCGATTATCGATTAAAAGCTGATTAACTGACTTTTTGAGGCTCCTTCCATTTCTTCTGTGCAATTAATTAAAAAGCTGCTTCTTTATTAATAAATGTCGATTATATAATTATGCATCCTAAACTAAATAATTAACCTAATGGACGGGCTGTGAGCGCTCAAAAATACGATAATTTACTGCACTGGAGAAGTAGTAAGGAGAGCAATAAAGACTAAATCGAAAAACTTGTAATTCTTGAAAATGGAGAAGCGCTTTACTGCAAACAGAGTACCCACAAGCTGTTGTTGAGTCACAAAATATGCGGGAAAATGATAGGACTAGGATCATCGAGTAAGAATGTCAATGAGTTCGTTTCGTAGCCTTTTCTTATCGATAAGTTCTCATGTGCTTACACTCTGAAGAAAAATATTCTAAAATACAATTAATCTGAATCAAACCCTATAGGTGTTAAATTAATGTAAGCAAGCAAATTAACAGCAATATATTTAGCATACTAGCACTTGCTAGACACGATGGAATTATTTCTAATTGATGGACATAAATTTGGTGGTCAATTTCTAGCATATGAGAGCCACCCATAATGCAATCATGCAACTTACCTTGTTTTTGTGAAGTAGTCTTCAGCAGAGAATTTGGACCATGTTTCCAGATTAGCTGGCATTTGTAAAAAGCAGGCATTAATAGTTAACGTATTTTAGGATCAATAAGCAAAAATTAAAGTGACTTGCGAGGAGGTTAAACCAAAATTATCATAGCATAAGAAAACACCTCCGCTTATCCCAAACACAAATGATCTGATCAAACTAAAAAAGCTAATAGGTTTTAGCTGTTGAAATCAAAAAAGTAACAAGTATTTTTGTAATGAAATCAATAATAAAAATAAAGCATTCATAAAAAATCAGGCTAACTGATATATTTATTATATTTTTCATTGTTAGCTAAATATGATTGCAAAAGGGCGGAACATGTACGCTTCAGTTTGTTATTTAATTTTTATAGATATTATAATCATATAAGAGAATGAGTAAAATTGAAGGCGCATCTGAAGAGTAGTGCTGGTTCGTGTACGTCAACTAGGAAGCGAAGGGTCCAATGGCTCTAAGAGATCTCGATGTTCTGCTTCGAACTAATTAAATTAACTCAAGAGCTTTCTGCTGGAAAAATGGAATGAAAGAATGGAAACCTCTCATCGAAGTATAATAAATTAAGCAGAGCATACTCTAATTATCGGAAGAAAAACCGGAGGTAGAAAAGAAAAATGTTCAACCTGAACAAAGTGTTGCTTCAAAGCCAAAAGAGTAAACTGGATAGCAGCCTGATCAGTAAGACGATCACATGATAGAAAACCAGGATGAAAATCCACTCGCAATACTTGAAGTCACTGTCTAAAACTTAATAAAGAAGACTTTCCATCAAACAGAGGATGGTAAGTGGAGCATTTACGATTAATAGAAATAGTCATGGGTTTTACAAGATGAAGAACCTATCTAAAAGATAAATCAGATGAAAAATTTCCTTCTTAATAAACTCAAGAGCTAATTTTTTGTAAAGAATTGATTAATTATAGGCAGATGACAAAAATAAACGAAAGTACAAGCAGCAAAATATTCCGCCGCAAGAACCTTAGAAGCCTTTAACGAAGTAATAGTTGGAGCGAAAAGAGCGAAATAAAAAAAAAACCAAGAGGGCAGCATAGAAGAAAAAATAGAAATGGTATCAGGCAAAAATTAATACTTTTATCTATATCTCAGGGCTCCCCTTTGATATCGTGGAGGAGGAGATTAAGGATTTTGCTTCCAGGGCAGGAGTCTTACGAATTGATTTGACCACAGGTAAAGAAAAAATAAAGATTTATAGAGACTAGAACAACTTGCCTAAAGGAGATGCAGCAGTCTCATATGCTCGCGAATAAAGTGTTGACATTGCTTTAGACATGCTGAATGGAAGCGAAATAAGAGACGGGTTTATAGTAAAAGTTTAAAAAGCACATTTTAACCAAAAAGACTAATAGTACAAGAAAAGAGAAACCAAAAAACAAACTAAAGTTAAGAAAGCGCTGGCGAGAAAAAACGAAGAGAAAATGCTAGGTTGGGATTAGTAGAATGAAGATAAGGGTGAGGGATTTAGAATAGTTATTATGAAGCATGTGTTTATACCGCAACAAGCAAACATTTAAGCTGAAATGTCTGAGATTAAATCTGATATTACAGCAGAACTCGGTAAAATTGGTGAAATTAAAAGAATCCGTTTTTTTGAGACTCATCCCGATGGAGTAGTATAAATAAAATTTGAAAAAGACGTTGATGCCTAAAAATGTATTTAAATTATGAATGGCCGATTCTTTGATGGTCGGTAAATTGTGTGTGAATATTGGGATGGATAAATTGACTATAAGCTAGATGCAAACTCTCTTTTGCTTCAAGAAGAAAGACTTCAAAAGTATGCAAGTTAAATTGAACAAGGGCATAACAAAAACAGCCTCGAAAAAATAGATGAAAATAATGAGTAGGATGCTAATGACGAGATAGTTTAAGCACGTGATAATACCTGAGTAAACTTTTGATAAAATGAACATAAAAATTTCTTATTCGATATATTGTAATTTTCTATTAAGAGAAGAGAATGAGAAACATCTTTACATTTGATCTCAACGATGAATAATTAGAAAATAAATAAAATCTCGAGACTTCGGATGTTAGACTTTGTTCAACATCAGTCAAACAGCATTCAACTAAGAAAAGCACCAATCGTAAGCCCATTAATTTTTAACAATTTGATGACTGGGATGAGGAAGAAACTTAAAATAAGACGTAACAAATCAAAAATGAGACCAGACACCCATTTGAGAAAATATCAAGCAATCAAGAGAATGAAGCGCAAAATAACGATAAAAACTAGCCTGTTAATAAAAACCTTAGCATGGTTAAAAAATAGAAGCAAGCAGAAGTTAAGGGGTAAATGATGGCGGGGTTAGAAGTTTAAGATTTGGGAACTGCCGATATGGAATATGTATCTGAGAAGAAAGCACTTAAAGTAACCGATATTCGAAAGTTTTTGGTGACCCCGTTAGGCAATTATAAAGTCAAAGCTATAATTCGCAAAGAGGGAGGGAATATCTTTAATCTAAATACCAAGTATAATGTTTACATTGAACAAAACAACAGATATCTGTTCACGGTTAGTAGAGAAGGCATTACATAATATGTTTTCTCTCTAGATAAGAGCAACGTAAGCTAAAAGAAGAAGAGTTTTCTGGGCAAGATGTACGCAAACATGGCGGGAACTGAATTTCTCCTCTTTGACAATGGATTTAGTCCTAAGTAAACAAGATCATTAGAGAGCTGTCGCAAGCAACTGGCTTCGATAAAGTATTCATCTAGTTCAGGCCCCCGTAAATTTACAACAATAGTATCGACAAACTGCCAAGGGTTCTATTCATTATAAGCTGACCAAAATATTTTATAACAGAAATGGGAGAAAAAGGAACGTGACTATTTGTCTATTATGTACAGTAAAGCTCCTTAACTAGATCCAGATGATGGCAACTACAAATTGGACTTTAAAGGAATAGTTAAAAAAGCATCGGTGAAGAACTTTATTCTTGGAGGAAAAGAGTGGGAAGACTCACTAATATTTGGTAAATTAGACAGTGAATCATTTGTAATGGAAATAAAAGAGCCTCTGTCAGTTTATCAGGCCTCAGCGATTTGCATATCTAGTATTCACTATAAACTGTATTGGAAATGAAATGATCAGCATTTAAGTATTTATCATATCACTGGTTTATGAATCTCATGAGGACTCCAGAGGATAGTGCTAGCTCATCATCTTCGACACGTAAGTCAGTGATGACTCGTAGAGAATTATGTTGTAACTCGTCTCAGGGCTCGTGTTCCATTTCAATGTTTGCAGAGAGCTATATTATTTATTTATTACAAAAGGCACTCATAGTGCTTATTTATTGTGGACTCCACAATCAAGTACTGAATCACAGGGTTTATTATCTAGGCTGATATTTTATTTTTTGCCATTGAGAACCCAATTATCGTAAAAACCATCTTAAATAGTTCTTAGAAATGTCGAATTCTCTCTGGTATTGATTTTTGTTAAATCATTAGGTTGAATTTTTCACGACCTTAGTTGAAAAGGAATATCCAATCAACCTTTAGTTACTCTAAGTCCTTTTTGAAAAATAATTTTTTATTTATTTTTGTTTTGGCTATTTCCAGCACTACATCTTGCTCGATTGCATTGGTGCCTTTCGCTCTAAATTAAATGTTCGTTACTTTTCGAAGATAAAATTTTGGATCTTGGTTACGATTGTTTTAGCAAGCTTGTCTTTGTTAAGGTTTTGTAAAATTTCCCTTTTCTTCATGAACTCTTCAATGTATGACACGATAATTGAACAAAGTTTAGTAAACATTTAATTGAACTCCTAGACTCTACGACCTGTATTCAAAGCCGATCGGGTGATATTGCTCCTAATTATGGTGTTCATAAGCTCAGCAATCGTGGTATAACTTTTGAAGGAGGTGCGTAAGATGTACTATTAAGACAACTTTTTCCCCTTGTTGTCGCTGTCCACCACTGCATTAAGGCATAGTTACTTAGTAATGTTTGTAAGTTGACTCCTTTCATTTCACCAGTGCTTTGATAAATTTTGAGCTCGTCATTCTCTATTCTGATATAAGCCTTTATTTTAATATTTGTAATAAAGGTTTGGCTAATTCTGTCATAAAACTGTGAGCTTCTGAGCTCTTATGTGTAAAATTCTATAAGCTTCTCCGAAAAACTTATCCTAGAGCAAATTTAATCTCTGTGTAGTAACAGAATTGACTTGCGGACAATGTTTCTGATTAAATTTCGCTCAATAGTGTTCTTGAACTTATCAGCTAGTATTTCACTGTCCCGTAACTGCGATATTATCTATTTTTACATAGAGGTTACTATACCGGATGGCAATTTTGCTCAAGAAATACTTTATCTCCTTCATCGACAAGTTTTGCATTAATTGCAATGATTTTGTCACTTCCAAGGCCTCTGTTACATTCAGATTTGACTCGTACATCAACGATTTGGTCAGTAATGGCAATTACTTTAAAGGAGATTCACTCCCAGTATAGAACTAGATCACTTCTTTATTACTTGGTTTGTGACTGTTAAATACGAAAAATATTTTATCGACTTCGTGTTTTGTATCATTAAACTAGACTCGCTTCGTCAAAGGATCGAAAATATTTTTTATTTTTTGGTCTTCCAAAAACTGCATGTTCTTAGTTTTGATGTCTAAATTTAGCTCATTTAAAAGTTGAGAAGACTTAATTACTCCTATTAATGCTCTTATATCATTGAAACTCACAATTAATGTGTTTTGATGGAGATTCAGAAGAATTTATCGAATTTTAGTGCCTTCCTCCATATTTTATTGCATAGATGGTTTCTCCTATTACTCATCTAGCTGACAAGAACTTTTTATCAATATTTTTTAATAAAAATTTGGGATTCTTTTTAAGAACTCTTCTAGTTACTTCAGCAGCTTTTAGTTTTTATATTTTTAACCCTATGGCATGTGAGCTTGAAATATTTGTGTTATAATTTTAATAACTTATGTGATGTTTTGTAAATCTGCAGGCCTCATACCAGTATCTTAATGCGAAACTAACTTAGCAAATAATTACTTATGAATTTGTTGTGGAGCTACTCGCAAATAAGATTAGTCATTAAAAAGTAACAGTAGTGACGATAGTATTCTTTATCTTCCCTAAAATCACCTGTTTCCGATTAACTATTATGACGGGTTGTACGCTTCGATGAAATATTACTATTTTTGTCGATCTCTTCGTTCTACGCTCCTTCGTTAGCCTCAATATTTTATGGTAGAGATGTTGTTTGCTGAAATTTGTTATTCTTGGCTGCCTCAATCTCACGTTTTATCTTCTTACTGAAAAAACCAAGCATCTGATTCAACATGAAGGGAGTTTATTGTTAGCAAATGGCATTTATTGTTGTCATTACTATATTTAAAAAATCTTTCTGCCTCCTTTTCATGATACTACCTACATCAACTTCCAAATCAGTGGGGTCGCTAGCTTCAGAAGTTACACTAGAAAAGCTTTATTTTGTATCTTCAGACTTTTTTCCAAAAAATGCTTTAAATTTGCCCCACTTACTTTTGGTCTGTGCATTTTGGGAAAGAGCAAGACTTCTTTTAAGCTAAAATTCGTGTTTGATTCTATATTAGAAAATACTTACGCCTCCTAATCAAAAGCGAAGAAATCCATTTTGCTGTTGTTGACTTCCTTCATGAAGCTGATGGATATTTTTTCGACATAACAAACTATTTCTGGTGTTTTATTAAACCCATTGATTATCTGGTCGATCACTGTGTAAGTTGAGGGCCTGCCTAACCTAATGTCGTAGCTCCACTGATTGATGATTTCTTCAACAAAAGCCAGGCAATTATTCATATGGTACCCCTTAATAGTGGGCGGTAGATGGCAAGGATACAAATGGAAAAGCAGACTTTGCACAAAGTCTGCATTATCGAACTTCTTTCCAGAATCCTTAGCTAGCATGCGAGCAAGCAAACGTGGATTTGCTCCAATTTTACTTATTATTTATTAGATTTGGCTGTAATAACCAGCAAAGAAATATTTAGCCTTGTCACTGTCGTAAATGCTTAGCACTTATTTTTTGATCTCGCCATTGAACTTGAGGGAGTTCTTGTATTTGTTGAAGTGTTTTACAAGTTCGACACGCTTATTAGTTAGCTCTTTTATGCATTCCACTATTTATTTCTTCTCTAAGTCAGCCAATGCTTACATGTCTCAACGAGCTGTTCGAACTACTCGATGATGCGCAGGATTTATAACCAGCACGGGTTTGTTATATTGTTATAGATGGGAGCCCAGTCCTCCACCCGGAGAAAACTTTTGTGCATTGTATATGTATATAGGTAGATCAATTTTTATAATATTCACAATAGTTTACTTGCACACTCACTATATCAAAACTTAGTTAAATAAATCTAAAAGAGATTTAATTTACTGCTAACCAGAATAAATATTTACAATTTCATGTGCATATATATAGATGCATTATTATTGAATATAAATATGCCGAAACCACCAAAACCTCAGACAGCAGAGGAGAAAGCGGTAATGGTAAAGCCCTACGTTGCCCAGAAGTGCCCGTACTCTTTGAAACTGGAACCAGGGAAGTAGTACTTGTATTGTACATGTGGCCTAACCAATACGCAACCTTTTTGTGACGGTTCGCACGAAGGCACTAAGTTCAAGCCCCTCCCTTTCATTGCCAAACCCCAAAAATTATCATCCATCTGTGGATGTAGGCGCAACAGCGAAGTGAGCCCCTACTGTGACGGTAACCATTCTCACATTGACGAGTGGTGAGTGTCAGTTGATTATCATATTCAATACTTGCACTACACTTAAGGTTCGACCTAAATTGTATTACTATGAAATTATTTATAGAACATTTTAAATGACAGTAGAGGGTCAAATATCATAAAGTTTAAAGAACGAGGGTTTCATAATTATCCTCAGCCCTTAAGAATGTTGAGAAGCTTAAGAAGTGAAAAACTCATAAGACACACTATACACATTCCAATGAGTCCAATTAGAACATGTTTTTGACGAGGTGTTAGAATTCTCAGAGGAGGGCTTACCTCGAAATTCTCATCAGTTACATTAATGTCGTTATTTGAGTTTGGTTTAATGTCAAGCTACTGCATGACTTTGTCTGACTCGATTGCCATCTTTTTGCTATTTTCCATGCTTATAATTAAACTAATTAAATAATTATCGTAACAAATCAAAGCTTAAATTGGAATTGCATGCAACCGTTTACAGCATCTTTGGAGTCGATAAATTGGAATACGAGAGTGTATGTTCCGCTAGGTGCAAAACTGGGCACATAATTTTGATACTTGAACTAAACTGTGTCTCCTGAATCATACGACGTCTTAAATTCGATTACTTCCTTGTCCAAAAATGCACCATTCAATTTTACATTGATTTCACCTCTTTTAAAAGTTATCGGCTTTTTAGCAGTTCCAGTCTTAATAAAATAGCTAATTTACCACGTCTATATCGTTGTTTGTGTTTCTCTTTGGAGTTTGACCCAGCGTGACAGTTTCGATGGTCCAGTCAGCATCTCCACAGAGTGTGAAGGGCCAAGGGATGGCTTGAATCTGATTTTCGATGATCTTTTAATTTTGCTAAATAGAAAAGCTTGAAGCCATAGCCAAAAGGATAGCGAGGAGTATGACTATTTTCATTCCTACCAATCTTGCAAATTAATTGAATTAATTGATACAATATATGAAAATCTCAATTTAAAGTAAAAGTTAATTTTAAATTTTAACAAATTTAATATAGTCTTCAATAAGGAGCAAGTTTTATTGGATCTTTTGTTAAGTTTATCATAGATTTTGAAAAAAACTCGGTGTCATATATCTCACAGTTTCAAGCAATTTTAAAGACGTCATTATGACGAATAATATTAATAAATCAAATTATATAATTGAAAAGTAGTGAAGCGACTTCAAATAATATGTTCGTATTTACTTGCAAGTTTTTCTCGCTCCATTCCCATGCTTTTGATGAATCCTCGAATCTATTATAAAGTTTATCCAAATTTGTTATTTTTAATCCTAACTTTTGAACCTGTTACTTCATTTTTTTTCAAACTCTGTCTACTTGCGAATGACTCGTCTTGTTTATTTTCTTTTTCAGCAGTTAATATTTTCTAACTTTTGTTACCTTTTGCATGATGCATAGCAAAGAGCTAATCTTCAGTTTACTTCAGTTGCGCTTTAAGCCTTGCAATTTGTTATTTGTTGTTTTCTGAGCTTTCTTCCATTTGCACCTGCAAAAAAGCGAGTTCTTCCATAGTTTTCTCAGTAGACTGCTCGTACTCGTAAAGGGTAGCTTTGGTTGCTCTAAGCTTATTGATGATATGTTTACATCTGATTCTAAGCTCTAGTTGATATTCTCAAGCTAAATAACTTTCTTTTCAAACTCTACGAATTTATTACGAAACTGTTATTTTTATTTTTTGGCTCCTTCCAGCTCTTTCTCGTAAGAGTTACTAAAATTCTTGCGTTTTTCCTAAGTCTATTGACTGTTACCTTGATTTAGTTTAGCTATTTAGAAAGCGACTAATTTTTTTTCCTAAGCTCTTTAACTTCTTCCTCAAGATCGCTAATGATGAAGTTACTTTGTTCTATTTCGCATAAAGAAGTACACTGATATTCAGAAAACTGTAGATTGAGCTAGTCGAACTCTGCGCACTTCTGCTGATACTGCATCTTAGAATCAGTCATATTGTTATTGTTTATTTATAAATTTAAAAATTAGTAATGTGAGTTGAAATTATAAACATTACATTAATGATTGAGCCAGCAACTGTGATGATCTAAATTTGCCGAAATGAATCATGATTCGACATTACACATCTGACATCTGCTCGCTAAAATCAACATCAGCACCAGCATTAACATCGTTGGATATTAATTCATATGTTATTAATCAATTGCAAGTTGTTAGTTGTTATCTCAAAATATTGAAACCAAGTTTAAATAGCAAGATATATCAAGCTTTAGTAAAAATATCATATTTGTTTGCAATTTTATATTTTAATTAATTTTGTTGAGCTAAACTAACTTAATCATGTGATTGACGGAGTTTAAATTAAGAATAGGAATATAGTGGAATGAATACCAAAAAGAAAGCGTCAAAAGTGTTCTATCAAAACTATTGTGAGCTTGCCGAGTACATTAATGATCTTGCTTTAACGAGAAGTCTTTATTTAGTAACTATGGCCCTTCCAGCCCTCATCATATTTGGAGATCTACTCGCGCATATCGACCCTAATCATGCTCTCCAAAATCTATCGAATTTAAGCGTCTCGTGTCAAATTATTTACCTCATGAAACAGTTGGCTTGGACTGTGCCTTTTGTAAAGTTTGTTTTTATGGCTGCTCTTCTGCTACCCTTCGTGATCGGACTCGCGATAATCGTATTGACAATTTCGCAGCTTTCAAATTAACAGCTCAAAATAGGGGAATTCTATCGAAACTATGCATGCTCAAAGCTGTTTAGTATATTTAGATTCTACTTCAACCTGTACCAACGATTGGCTTTTCCCATTTTTATCTCTATTGGTGTTAAACTTACACTGAAGCAGTTTGGGCTCATTGACCTTGGCTTTGGAGTAGTGCTGATTGCTCTTTCAGTTTTTAGCAGCTTTGTTTTCCATTACTATACATTAGAAGTGTCTTCTAGCAGACCAACCCCTGTGGAACACAAGCAGATACATTTTCCTAACTCAGTGATTGAAAGCCTGATGATAACAATTTTGATCATAGTAATAAACTCAACTTCAGGTTTGGCTCCGTTTATAGCAAGTTTGTGTCTGTTTTTACTGTGGACTCTGGCTAGCATCATATTGAAGTCATAATCGTCTTTATTTCACGGTGATTATTTGTTCTGTCTCCTTTGCTGTAACTCAATCAGTTTGGCCTTTCTTCTTGGTTACATCACTAATCAATTAAACATTATAACCGTCTGCTCCTGCATTACACTCTTCATATTGTACAAATCCAAGGATAGACTTACTGTGAAGTAAACCAATTATTCATCCATATCCACATAGAATGCAGATCATGAGATCACTGCTGAGGAAATTATAAACTAGATCAGAAGCTAGAAGATAATCAAAGCTTTCAAATCAGCTGTCTTGCTTTCCAGAAAAAAGACTTCTCACAGAAACGAACTCATTGTGAACATTCTGAAAAGGAAATGCTATTACATGGAGTGCGAGTCAAGGGGTAGCTCAAAACAAATGGACTCCCTTCTCTTACTCTAGTATGAAGTCAAAATAATTTAAATCATCAAAAAAACTTTAACTATTCAGGAGAAGGCAGTGGAGACTCTATCAATTATAAAGAGGAAAGAGCCCAAGCATGAGCTGTTTATTCAGTCAGTTGTTGAGCTGATTGATATAATTAATGAAAACAAGGCCTTATTTATAGAGTGCATGAAAATAAACTTCTTAGCATCATAACTCACAGTATTGATGTACCTTTTCTTCAAACAGCTCTATAATGACGGTGTGTTTCTTCGATAATCAAAAGCCAAATTCAAAGACTTTATAAATGAAGCGGCGCAAAAGCAGTTACAGAAGCAACTTTTTAGTAAAGATACAGCTCTGATTGTCATCAAAGTCATTGATGAAGTCGGGAAGATCACAAAGGTTTCAAACAATATCCCTAACGTATTAGGCTACACATCGCATAGTTTAGTTGGACTCTCTATAAATGAGCTGATACCTTTGACTATTCGTGAGTTTCATGATAGCATCCTCAATAACTTTGTGACAAATGTAACAAGTGAAACTATGCGCGAGAAACCCAAAGTCTAGTTTTATGCGTACGATAAGCTCTTTCACTTACAGAAAGTGGAGATAAATTATAAGTTCTTTCTACACTGTTTTGAGACATTTGAGCTGTCAAGCGTCGTGCGTAAACTGAAAACATAGGACAACCTTATTATGGTTGATGAGTTTGGAAACATTGAAGGGTGGAGTGCTCAAGTTGGAGAAAACTTAAATTTTGACGAGCTTTCTGCAAACGACTGTACCGCATATAATGTTTACCCTTTATTGCCGGCTTTCATCAAATACGACACTCAATAGCCTGCCACATTTCGCACAATTTTCTTTAGATTATCAAAAATGAAAACAAATAAGCTGATGATTATTGATTCAAAGAAACAGCAATCTATAGAAGATATCCGAGTCAAACAGCTAGAAACATTCATGAATTTGTTACAAAATGGTGACATCATTGAGGCGTACTTTGTGAACCTGGAAATTGTTGTCAAACATTTTCGCTAATTTAATAAGGTAGTTAAGCTCATCAAGCTATCAGATATGAAGAGAATATAGAATTTTGAAAAACTTGAAAACGCAATACTAGATTAAAATAAATCTCAAAAAAGCGAAGATTATAACCAATTCGGATTCAGTCCAGACTTGATGCCGGAAAAGTCTTTTGATGAGTCTGAAGACGCTGATTTTTCCATACTGAAAGGCACTTAAAAAGAGAGTTTGACAGCAGATTTAAATTTTAGTTTAGACAAATCAAAGCCAAATGCACTCTAAGCATCCTAATTGAAATACAATAAAGACTCCGATAGATTTCAATCAATATTTTCAACTCGCAGTTTGTTTAAATTAGATGCAGATGAGGACAAATAGTAAGTCAGATATATGAGCGACAACTTAATTATTGAGTCAAACTACGATCCCAAGCTAGAACGTAAAAGTAATTTTCTCTGGCTGCTGGCATTAATCACTGTAGTAGTTCTGGCTTTGATTATTGAGGATGAAGTTACATTGTCAAGTGTTGCCGGAAGCCTTAAAGCTAACAGAACCTAAATTCAAAAAATGAACAGAGTTGAGATGATCCATTGTAAGACCACATTCAATGCAAACCGATCGTACATTAACGAGTTTGACAACGGAAATTTATTAGTGTTAAGCAGTTGGCTCTACACTGAGAAGTACCCATACATGCTGAGCACTGGCGAACAAATTAATGAGAATCTATTTTATTTATTGAATGTACAGGTGCCCACTACATTAAGCCTTGTGGAGAGATTTCAAAACCAGACTAATGATTCCAATCGCTAGCTGGCCTCTAACTTCTATGGACTAATTCAAGTATATGACAAGATGTATCAAAAATTGGAATCAGCATGGTCGCAGAGTATTGACTCAGTGAAATCACAGGAAGCTTACAAAACGATCGTGTATGCAGTAGGAGCAGTCGCTTACATATTATTCCTTATATACGTCCTGCGTAGATACAGAGACCAGCGCAAAATGACATAAGCTTTTTTCAAATTCTAAAGAGCAGATCTCGATATGAGAATTAGCAGCATTAAATCAATTTCAGCTGTGCTTGAGAAGCGGTGTGAGTAATGGTTCATAGACCAGTACATGCACTAAATTAAGAAGAACAAGCTCAACACAAAAAAATAGCAACAGTAAAAGATAGACAATGCAGCGTGGAAGCTTGGTCAAGCTCAGACAATGACAGCTCGATCCCAGCAAGAAATCACATCTAAAAAGGCCACAACAATTGCGGAATCCGATTAAGAGTTAGAGACCGAAGTAAACAAGAGGAGGTATCATTTCATTATAGGAGTAGTAATCGTAATTGTGGTTACACAACTTCTTTTCTTGATTCTTCGCTCAGTATTAATCAGCAACATGCTGAGTTCTTACAGCCTGATGATTACAGAGTTTGATCAAGTAAACAAATTGATAGTGTACCCAAATTTACTGATGGCAAATTCTGTATACGCGGCTCCACCTTAAATTATGACTAAATATCAGCAGACAGTGCAGAACACTTTGAATGAACCCATCGAGTACATGCCAGAGATATACGATTTGCTATCTGCGAAACCATGCTCCGACTGTGCCTTTTTGACATAGATTTTGAACACAAATTATCGTAGCTTTTACTCTTACTTCATCCAACGCATGATAAGCTTTTCTTTCACTGACTCTGATGCCACGAATCTGTACTTAGCTGTAGACGTAGTGGTGCAAAATATTTCAGATAGACTGACAATCCGCGAAGTACCTACCCCTACCCT
>APMI01002398.1_pt1 | contig 33247 bp, 29 predicted proteins | sample 667938 | NCBI WGS metagenome assembly APMI01 (sample SAMN01084076, study PRJNA167559) | wastewater metagenome | biome: Wastewater | place: Denmark: Ejby Moelle, Odense | collected 2011-11-28
ATGCACAACTACTCGCTGCCAAGACTATGGCGGATTTGCCCGAAAGCATTCGTGATAGCGAGCCAGTAAAAGAGATTCAAGAATTATTTACCCATCTTGAGCGGGCGGGCATTAAGAACGCGGTATTTGACATTACGCTTATGCGCGGACTTGATTATTATACTGGTACGGTATTCGAGTTTTATGACACTCACCCCGAAAACAGCCGCTCATTATTTGGCGGCGGGCGCTACGACGGATTAGTAGGGTTGTTTGGTGCTGAGCCAATGAGCGCCGTAGGGTTTGCCCCGGGGCTCACGATGACACAGTTGTTCCTTGAAACGCACAATCTTATCCCAGAGCTGTATTCGACAACCGATATATACATGATTACTATCGGTGACACACTCCGTGCTGCGATGAGGATTGCTCAAGAGCTCCGCGCGGAAGGTGTTAATGTAGAAGTTGATACGACTGAACGTAAGCTAGACAAGCAACTTAAGACCGCTGTTCGAAAAGCAATCCCGTACATTATGTTCATTGGCGAGGAAGAGCTAGGGAGCGAAATGTATACCATAAAAAACTCGGTGACTGGTGAAGAAAAGAAGTTGAGTCTGGCGCGCGTGGTGAGCGCCGTTAAAGATCGCCGTAGCAAGCTCAGTGCCGAAGACGATGATTTTGACCTAGAAGATGTTTTATCGTAGTTAACGCCCGCTTGACGTGCCTCGTGTTGTTTGCCATAGTGTGAGTATGCATAAGCAGCTTCGCCGTGGCTTTACGATTGTTGAAATACTCGTTGTGGTGGTTATCATTAGTATTCTTGTTCTCATTACAGCAACGATTTATCAAAATGCACAGGTGCAAGCCCGTGATACTCAGGTGCGCGATGCTGCGGCTAAATTTGCTGAGGCGATCAAACTATGGTCGGCAAATAACGGTGGTATTTCGCCGTTAGGCGGATGGGTTGCTGCTGGCACAACGAGCACCCCAGATGGCGCAAGCGGGTGCACTGGGGGAGGTACAAGCGGTTGGCAAAACGCAAACATGGCTGGGACCAGCACTAATTACCCATGCACCGTGGGTTCAGTTGTGGTGAATGCGGGCCTTCTGAGCAGCGATTTATTTACTAAGCTACCAACTACTGTAAAATATGGAAATAACACCACAAATTTTATGGTATATAGCTGTTCAGGAAGTATGCAGAATCGTGTACTCATGTATGCACTCGAGGATCCAACTCCAAAAGAAACACAAGACTTCACGGATCTACTGACATCTTGTTCTCTGCCACTTGCCACCTATACAGGCTATGGCATGTCTGCCGGTATCCTGATGAAGCTATAAATCTGGTATATGGTATAATATTCTCTTATGAAAAGTTCTGTTAAAAATACCTCTGAAACTCGGGTTGCTGTTACTATTACCGTAGACAAATCTGAGTTACACGCAGCTGAGCAAGTTGCGCTTAAAAAATTGTCAAAAACCATAAAAGTTCCTGGTTTCCGCAAGGGCCATATCCCACTTGAAATGGTGGCAAAACATGTCGATCCAAGCACCCTCGCACAAGAAACGCTCGAAAATGCACTGAGCAAGGCAGTTGCTGAAGCATTCATCACAAATAAACTACAGGTGCTTGAGCGCCCAGAAGTTGAAATTAAAAAGTTTGTTCCAGGTGACATACTTGAATTCGTTGCCGAAGCAGATGTGTTGCCTGAGGTAAAGCTAGGTGATTATAAGAAGCTGAAACTCGCGAAAAAAGTTGAAGCAGTGAGCAAGAGCGACATTGAAGATGTGATAGAGCGAATTCGTAAAGGCTTTAGCGAGAAGAAAGAGACAAAAAAACCCGCTCAGCTTGGTGATGAAACGGTGATAGATTTTGTAGGCAAAAAGGATAACGTGGCGTTTGATGGTGGCACTGGCAATGACTATCCTTTGGTGCTTGGCAGCAACAGTTTTATTCCAGGGTTCGAAGAAGCACTTGTTGGTAAAAAGGCTGGCGATACGCTCGATGTTCCGCTGGCATTCCCTAAAGAGTACCATGCTAAGGAGCTTGCTGGAAAGCCTGTTGTATTTGAAGTCACTATCAAAAAAGTGAATCATATTGTACTGCCTGAAGTAAACGATGAATTTGCGGCAAAGGTTGGACCTTTTACCGCAGTTGATGAAATGAAGAAAGATATCGAAGCCGAAATTGCCGCTCAAAAGGAGCGTGAGGCAACTGATGCGCTCAAAGATGAAGCAGTGAAGCAACTGGTAGCCAAAAGCAAGGTAAGCGTGCCAAAGGTGTTGCGCGAAGACCAAATTCGCAGCATTGAGCAGGATGTGACGCAAAACCTGATGTATCAGGGCCTTAGCTTTGAGCAGTACCTTGAAAACAAGGGCTATGCAGACCGTGATGCGTGGCTTGAGGCCGAGGCTAATGAGGCGGCCGATAATCGCATTAAGGCTGGGCTGGTGCTCGCTGAACTCAGCAAGGAGCTTAAAATTGAAGCAACTGCTGATGAGCTAGCCGAACACATAAATACCTACAAATCGCAGTATGCTAACAATCCCGATATGGCAAAACGATTTGACGAACCAGAAGTGCAACGCGAAGTTGCGAATCGGTTAATCACCGAAAAAACTGTTGATGCGCTTGTTGCCCTCAACACAAAATAGTCGGAATATACTAATGAATAGCCCCACGCAGTCTGCGTGGGGTTTTAGTGTGGCGCCAAAGCGCCTAGATGACATAGTCACCTGTCTGCGCGGCCAAGGCGGCGTCCATCTCAGCCTTCTTGGCTTCGGACTCTCGGCGCAGTCGGTCCTTCACGGCACGCTCTTGCTGCTGGCGGCGAGCAACCTCTTGCTTGTGCGTCAGTTCGTTGTGGCGCCTACCGAAGACCCACTGGAAGAGCAGGACGAACCCGCTCAGTACCAGCCAGCCGACCAGAGCGAAGACGATACTTGCCATCGCCCCTACGGCCGCAGCCTGCGCCCAATCCTCTGGCTTGAGCGTGACATTCCAGAAGTCGCCACTGGGGTTGTATAGCGTGCTGCCTGAGCTGTGCGTGAACACGAACCCAGCCAGCCTTGCCATGAAGAACCAGGTGGTGCCACAAAGAGCGACGATGCCCAGACGTGTGGCGAGGCCACAGGTGCGACTGCTCATGAGTTCCTCCTTTAGGTTGATGAGCAATTGGTAGTAAAATACCATATTTAGATTGTTTACGCAAATGGCGGTGTAATTGGCACTCTCGCTTGACGAGTGCTAGTATAGTGCTTTACAATAGGGCTATGACAAAAAGCTATCTTGTACCAAATGTGATTGTGAAGACACGTGATGGGGAGCGTGGATACGATATATACTCTCGACTTCTTGAAGATAGAATTATTTTTGTGGGCGAAGAGATTAACGAGCACACTGCTAATGTCGTGGTTGCACAGTTGCTTCACCTTGCAAACGAAGACCCAGACAAAGACATCCAAATGTACATTAATAGTCCCGGCGGGAGCGTGTATGATGGGTTGGCAATTTACGACACCATGAATTACATTAAGCCAGATGTTCAAACGGTGGGGATTGGTCTGCAGGCAAGCATGGGTGCTTTTTTGCTCAGTAGTGGCGCAAAAGGCAAGCGGAGTATCTTGCCGAATTCTCGGGTAATGATTCACCAGCCGAGCAGCGGTACGCAGGGTAAAGTAACCGACCAAGAAATTAGCTTGCGCGAGGCACTTGAACTTAAGCAGAAGCTGGCTGAAGTAATGGCGAAGAATACGGGCCAAAAATTAGCCAAGGTTAAAGCCGATATGGAGCGCGATTTTTGGATGGGCGCTTCAGAGGCAGTAGCGTACGGTATTGCTGATGAAGTCATCAATAAAGCGTAACCGCAATAATTGCAACCCATAAAATTACAAAAAAATGTTGACAATTCTACATACACTTCGTTACAATAAACAGTAATGAAGATTGTGTAACGTGGGTCAAAAGCATACTACGCCTGTGGCGTGGCGTTTTAGTATGCAAGACTAGCGTTAGTAAAGCTTCGGCGCCAAAGCATACTGCGAGATTCCAAGGGTTGACCCACCCCTGTTATCACTACGCACACTATATTAACTAATAACTCTTACCACACGAGAGGGAGCACTAATGGCAAAAGCGAAAGCGGCTAGCAACACTGCTCCAGTGACACGCGTTTTCTTCACCGAAGACGACACAGCACTGGAAGTTCCAAATCTCATTGCGCACCAGAAGGAGTCTTGGAAAGACTTCGTCGAAACGGGGCTCAGTGAAATTTTTGCGGAACTCAACCCGATAGAAGACTATACGGGCCAAAAACTTGAACTACGGTTTAAGGACTATGCATTTCAGGATCCAAAGAATCCTGAGCACTTTGCAAAAGAAAACAACCTTACCTTCGATGCACCATTGCATGTCAATGTTGAGCTGACGAATAAGGTTACTGGTGAAGTCAAGGAACAAGAAATTTACCTTGGTGATTATCCGTGGATGACTGACCGTGGTACGTTCGTCATCAATGGTACAGAGCGTGTAGTTGTAAGCCAGCTCATTCGCTCTGCTGGTGTATTCTTCACTGCTGAAAAAGGTGTTGGCAAGAATCTCTACAGCGCCAAACTGATCCCGGGTCGTGGGGCATGGCTTGAGTTTGAAACAGCAGCTAATGGCGCAATTTATGTCAAGATTGATCGTCGCCGTAAAATTGCTGTAACCACACTACTGCGTGCGTTGGGGTACAGCAAAGTCAGCGAAATCAAAGAATTATTTAAAGATATCGACACTGGTGAAACCAAGTATATCGATGCCACACTCGAAAAAGATCCTTCCCACGGTGTAAACGAAGCCCTAATCGAAGTGTATCGTCGCTTGCGCCCAGGTGATCTTGCCACGGTTGACAATGCTCGCCAGATGATTGAGCGTATGTTCTACGACTTCAAACGTTTCGACTACAGCCGCGTTGGACGTTACAAAATGAACCAACGCCTTGGCCTTGACGTGGCAAACACGACTGAGAATCGCGTATTCCAGTTGTCTGACCTCGTGGCGATTATTCGCGAATTGATTCGCATGAACAACACACAGGAGCCAGGCGATGACATCGACGCGCTTTCTAACCGTCGTATTAAGCTGGTTGGTGAGCTTGTGGCCCGTCAGTTCCGTGTCGGTATGCTTCGCATGCAACGCAACGCAATGGATCGCATGAGCATGAGCGACATTACAACTGTAACCCCAAGCCAGCTTATTAATGCGCGCCCTGTTGTTGCTGCTGTTCGTGAGTTCTTTGCAAGCAGCCAGCTCAGCCAGCTGCTTGATGAAGTAAACCCACTCTCAGAGTTGAGCCACAAACGCCGCCTTAGTTCCATGGGCCCTGGTGGTTTAAGCCGCGAACGCGCTGGGTTTGACGTGCGCGATGCTCACCCAACTCACTACGGTCGTATTTGTAGCGTGGAGACACCAGAAGGCGCCAACATTGGTCTGGTGCTGAATCTCGCAAGTTATGCAAGGGTCAACGAGTATGGATTTATCGAAACACCATACCTCAAGGTAAAAAACGGTAAAGTCAGTGACGAAATCGTTTACCTTGACGCCAGCCAGGAAGTCACCGAAGTAATCGCCGATGCAGGTGCTGAACTCGATAAGAACCGCAAGTTCGTCAATGAGCGCGTGAGCGCCCGAAAGTTCCTTAAGCCGGGTCAGGTTGATGCTGCCGAAGTAACCTATATGGATGCTGCACACAAGCAAATCTTGGGGTCAACTGCAGCACTTGTGCCATTCATCGAAAAGAACCGTATTGACCGTTCTTTGACTGGTTCAAACATGCAACGCCAGGCAGTCCCACTACTTACTCCTGAAGCTCCAACGGTTGGTACGGGTATTGAAGCACAGGTTGCTCGTGACTCAAGCCAGCTCGTAGTTGCCGAAGCTGCGGGTGAAGTGACTCGTGCTGACGCCGATGCTATTGAGGTTGAATACAAAGATGGCAAGAAGCTTTACGAGCTGATCCACTTTGCCAAGAGCAACGACGATCGATCCATCAACCAGAAGGTTCGCGTTGCACGCGGCCAAAAGGTAAAGAAGGGCGATATTCTCATTGAAGGCGCTTCTGTAGCGCGCGGCGAAATTGCACTCGGTAAAGACCTCTTAGTAGCCTTTATGCCATGGGCGGGCTACAACATGGACGACGCAGTTGTCATTAGCCGCCGTCTTGTTGAAGACGATACGCTGACTAGTATTAACATCAAGGACTACAATGTTGAAGTCCGTGAAACCAAGCTTGGTCCAGAAATCGTCACACGTGACATTCCTAACGTATCTGAAGATTCACTCCGTCACCTAGATGAAGACGGTATTGTGCAAGTCGGAAGTGAAGTAACTGCCGGCGACGTACTGGTTGGCAAGATTACGCCAAAGGGCGAGCAGGAGCTAAGCTCAGAGGAGCGACTACTTCGTGCTATCTTTGGTGAAAAAGCCAAGGATGTCCGCGACACAAGCCAACGCATGAACAATGCTGGTGGTGGTAAAGTTGTCGGTGTTAAGATATTTAGTCGCGAAAATGGCCATGAATTAAAGGCTGGCGTACTGATGCAAATTCAAATCTTTGTTGCTCAGTTGCGTAAAATCAGCGTTGGTGACAAGTTGGCTGGTCGTCACGGTAACAAGGGTGTTGTTGCCCGTATCTTGCCAGCAGAAGATATGCCATATATGGCTGATGGTACACCGGTTGATATAGTGCTCAACCCGCTTGGTGTGCCGAGCCGTATGAACCTTGGTCAGTTGTTCGAGACGCACCTTGGTATGGCGGCGCGAGCACTTGGGTATCATGTTGCAACGCCACCATTTAATGGTGTACCAAACAAAGTCATTGAAGATGAGCTGCAAAAAGCCGGCTTTGCACCTGATGGCAAGAGCCAGCTGTTTGACGGCCGCAGCGGTGAAGCATTTGAAGAACGCACAACTGTTGGTGTGATGCACATGATTAAGCTGCACCACATGGTGAGCGACAAGATTCATGCTCGCTCAACCGGACCATACACCATGGTCACGCAGCAGCCACTGGGTGGTAAAGCGCAAAATGGTGGTCAGCGCTTTGGTGAAATGGAAGTATGGGCCCTCGAAGCATACGGTGCAGCCGCAACGCTTCAGGAAATGCTCACGATTAAGTCTGACGATGTATATGGACGTGCGAAAGCGTACGAATCAATCATTAAAGACGACATCATTACTGGTCCAAAACTACCAGAAAGCTTTAACGTGCTTGTCAAAGAGCTCCAGGGGCTCGGCCTGCGTGTTGACCTGGTAGATGAGAGCGAAACGATTGATGCCGAAAGTGTCATTGAGCAGAGCGGTCCAGAAGATAAAACTGTACCAGTGATTGATGATGGCTATGACCACGAAGAAATCCTTGATGAAGCTGATGACTTTGGCGATATTGCGGAAGACGATGGCATGAGTATCCAGGATATTGATGAAGTAGATGAAATAAAGGAGGAGGCGTAATATGTCACGAGTTGTCGCCACTACCGGTATTGCAGATTTCGATGCAGTGCGCCTCGCTGTAGCCAGCCCAGAAGATATTCTGAAATGGAGTTACGGTGAAGTCACCAAGCCGGAAACGATTAATTATCGTACGCAAAAACCTGAGCGAGATGGATTGTTCTGTGAGCGAATTTTCGGTCCAGTTAAAGATGTCAACCCACATGACAACAAACTTAAAGGGGTTCGCTCGCGCGAGGCAGCTGTTGATAAGAACGGCGAACTCGTCACTAAAGCTATTGTTCGTCGTGAACGAATGGGCCACATTAACCTGGCGGCTCCTGTTGCGCACATTTGGTTTATGCGTGGTACACCAAGTGCGATGAGCCTGCTGCTGGGTATTACGGTTCGAAACCTCGAACGTATCGCATATTTTGCAACGTATGTCATTCTTGATGTTGATGCTGAGAAGCGCGATCAAATGCTCGCCGATCTTGAAGCGGAAACCGAAGCAGGACGTGTTGCGATCAAAATGCGCTATGAGCGTGAAGCGGGTGATGAGAATGCTGACGTAAAGAAGCTTGCCGAAGAGCAATCTCGCGAAATTGAAGAGCTCGATGGCGCCTATGTACTCAAAAAGTCACAGCTTGAAAGCTTAGTCAAAGGCGCACTGATCAACGAAACGGACTTCCGCAACCTTCCTGAGGAATACGAAGAACTCGTAACGGTTGGTATGGGTGGTACTGCTTTGAAGGCATTACTTGACGAAGTTGACCTTGCCAAGTTGATTGCTGAGCTACAAGAAGAAGTAGAAGGTGCCAAGGGCCAGCGTGAGAAGAAGCTGCTCAAGCGCCTGAAGGTGCTTGAGGGTATGCAGGCTGCGGGCATTAAGCCAAGCAGTTTGACGCTCACCGTGCTGCCAGTTATTCCCCCAGATCTACGCCCAATGGTACAGCTTACCGGTGGTCGGTTTGCGACGAGTGACCTTAACGATTTGTATCGTCGTGTCATTAACCGCAACAACCGTTTGAAGAAGCTGATTGACCTTAACGCACCTGAAGTGATCCGACGCAATGAAATGCGTATGCTCCAAGAGGCAGTTGATAGCCTGATTGATAACTCTGCAGCCCGTGGTGGTCGTGCAGTGAATGCAACAGGTGGCCGACGCCGATTGAAGAGCATCAGTGATATGCTCAAAGGTAAGCAAGGCCGCTTCCGTCAAAACCTCCTTGGTAAGCGCGTTGACTACTCTGGCCGTTCGGTCATTGTGGTTGGTCCGAAGCTTAAAATCCATCAATGTGGACTACCAAAGCAGATGGCTCTCGAATTGTTCAAGCCCTTCGTGATTAGCTGGCTCATCCGCGGGGAGCACGCCCATAACATTCGTTCTGCAACTCGCCTCATTGAGGCTGGCGATGCAGTCGTATGGGACGCGCTTGATGCGTGTATTGAAGGCAAATACGTATTGCTTAACCGCGCACCTTCGCTCCACCGTTTGAGCATTCAAGCATTCCAGCCGGTGTTGGTTGAAGGCAAAGCAATCCAGTTGCACCCACTTGTCGCGAGCGGTTTTAACGCCGACTACGACGGTGACCAGATGGCTGTTCACTTGCCACTAAGCAAGGAAGCACAAGCTGAAGCTCGTGACCTAATGAGTGCGGTGAATAACCTTCTTAAGCCAGCCGATGGTAGTCCAGTACTTAACATCAACCAGGACATCGTGCTCGGTAACTACTACTTGACCTATAACAAGCCAAGCGCACAAACCGACAAAGTTGCGGTATTTGCGAATAGCCGTGACGCAGAGCTTGCCTATGACATGGGTGCATTGCAGCTGCAAAGCCCGATCCGGGTTCGCGCTAAGGGCGCTATTCGTACTACAACGCTTGGCCGTGTTTTCTTCAACGAAATTTTGCCAGAGGACTTCCCGTATAACGACAACGTCCAGAACAAGAAGGAGTTGAAGAAGGTACTTGCACAGATTTTCGATAAGTATGGTGCGGAAGAAACTGCAAAAACCGCTGACCGCATGAAGGGCTTAGCTTTCCGCTTTGCTACTACTTCTGCAGTATCGACGGGCATGCAAGACTACCTGAACTTTGACGAAATCGCCGAGTTCATTGCCGAAGGTGATGCAAAGACTGCACTCGTGTCTGAACAATACGATCAAGGTCTTATTACCGACGATGAGCGCTACAGCTTGACTGTTGCAAACTGGCGTGGTGTTGACCGCAAAATCGAGGACTTCCTGCGTGGTGAGCTTGCCAATATGGACACCAGCATTTCTACTATGGTGAACTCTGGTGCACGTGGTAATATCACCAACGTCAAGCTTGCTAGCGCGATGATTGGCATTCAGGTGGACGCTACTAACCGAGAAATCGAGCTGCCGGTGCGCAGCAACTTCAAGCGGGGTCTTTCAAGCCTTGAAGCCTTCGTGGCAACACGCGGTGCTCGTAAGGGTCTGATTGACACTGCACTCAAAACCGCAGACTCCGGTTACCTCACTCGTCGTCTTGTTGACGTGAGCCAGGACGTGTTTACTGTGGCAGATGAAGTTGGCGATGACGAGGGCTTTACTATTTATCGCTCTGAGTCAGAAATGACGATGATTGACTTTGGTAACCGACTGTATGGTCGTTACACAGCCGAAGAAGTTCCGGGCCATATTGGTCGCGATGAGCTGATTACTCGTGAGATTGCCAATGCAATCGAAGCCGATAGTAGCGTTGCCGAGGTAAAAATCCAGTCGATTCTTTCAACGAACAACCTTAATGGTATTCCACAAAAGAGCTATGGCCTTGACATGGCCACAAACGAGCTTGTAGCACAAGCACAGCCAGTTGGTGTCATTGCGGCTCAGTCTGTGGGTGAGCCTGGCACGCAGCTAACGCTCAACACGTTCCACAGCTCTGGTGTTGGTGGTTCTGACATTACGCAAGGTTTGCCTCGTGTTGAAGAGCTCTTTGAAGCTCGCAACCCGAAGGGCCAGGCGCACATGACAGAGGTCACTGGTTTAGTCGATTTGTGGGAAGATGGCAAAAAGTACATCGTACAAGTGACGCCAGAGGCTGGCCATGTTGAACGCATGCCACTTGAGGGCCGCACGGTTACTGTAAAGGCCGGGAGCAACGTAAAAGTTGGTGACGTACTTGCAACTGCAGAGGGTGAAGCTCATCCACTCGTTGCGCCGTTTGATGGTGTGATTGAAGTTGCGGAAGACACATTGGTGATTGCCGCAAACGCAAGTGCGCCGGTACGCTATGAAATCCCTGGTAATATGCAACTCGTCGTCAAGAAGGGTGATGTCGTCGAGGCGGGTGATCGCCTCACCATCGGTTCTCTCAACTTGCATGATTTGATGCGTCTCAAGGGTACTGAGGCGACGCAGCGCTACATTATTAACGAAGTGCTACGCATTTACGCCGCTCAGGGCCAGGACGTGGCTGATAAGCACCTGGAGATCATTGTTCGCCAGATGTTTAGCCGTGTTCAAGTTGAGGATCCGGGTGATAGTGCATTTGTGATGGGCGATATCGTTAGTAAGGCAAGTGTGGTTGAAGCCAACAAGCAGCTTGCTACCGATGGGAGAGTACCAGCGCAGTATACGCAGTTGCTTCTAGGTATCACTAAGGTATCGATCTGGAGCGATAGCTGGCTCTCCGCCGCTTCCTTCCAAGACACAACCCGGGTGCTTATCAATGCTGCAACCAGCGGTCGTGCTGACCGACTCAATGGTCTGAAAGAGAACGTTATTATTGGCCGTAAGATTCCTGTGGGGACGGGTGCGCGCACCTTGGTTGATGATGAAGATTCTCATGATGTACCTGATGATCAGGATGTGGTAGAAGAAATTACCGCTGACGTTGATCTCGAGTCATAAGCATCACTGTATACAAAATACCCCGCCATATAGTGCGGGGTATTTTGGTAGGAAGAGTGCTTTACTTCTTCTTGGGTGCAATAACTGTGGTAATAGTGTCTTTGGCAAGGCTATAACACTGCTGTCCACCATAGGCGAATAGTTCGTCTCGTACACGATATTGCTCGCACTCAATCATTTTTTGAGCACGATCTTTGAAGTAGTGCCAGATAGCATCTGGTGTTTGGTAAAACATGGCTGTTTGACCTTGAGTCTCCACTTTGTTTGCGATAACTGTTCCAACAGGTAGTTCTGCAAGGTGATAGCCGCTAGTGTTGCTGGGTTTAGCGGCAGGCTTGCCGGTGAATGCGTATTCGACACTTCCAGCCTGTGCGGGCGTATAGACATTGTAGAATGGCCGTTGAATAGCGGCATAGGCTTCATACTGAGTCATATCAAGGCATTTTGCTTCGATGAACTGCTTAGCTTTAGTATCTGCGGGCTTTGTAACCGTAATTTGGCAAAGTACATCTTTATGTCGATAATCTGCTAAGTAGTTGGTATTGTCCGCACCATCGCTCCAAACAGTACGCTCAAGCTTATCATAGTCAAGTACTTTATGGATAGCAGTCACCATAGCGGTGACGTCAGCCGGAGCAACCTCACCTGCTACACTTTTAACCTCAGCTACATCTGGAATAACGGTATAGAAGTTATTGCCATCCGTCTTTACTGGTAGCGACAATGAGCTTTTAGCGGTCGTAGTGCCCTTAAAGTAGGCTTTGACACGCTCGATTTCTTTTGCAGCAGTCAGTTTTTCGGTTGTTTTCGAAGTCGTAGTGGGGGTGTTAGTTTGATTCGTAACAGGCTTTGACATGGTGGGGAGTAGCGTAGCTAGCACCGCAAGCCCAACACCCAGGAGCGAGACGACGACGAGTACAATGAGTAGCGTTCGTACTGCCTTTGGGTGATAGGTGTGCTTGGGCGGCTCAACAATCGGATGAAGATAGTCGTGAACTTCGGTTGCATTTGCCTGTGGGGTAGGCTGAGATGGCGCTCCGCCACTTTCGATTTCGTTTGATGACAAGTCATGAGGTGCGGAAGGATTCATCAGAGTTTGACCACACCTTCTTTATTGGCGGGAATATCATAACATTGAGTGCCTACGTATGCCTTTTTAAGATCGGCCGTATTGTACATGCTGCAAGGTGGGAGCTCTTGGGTGGCTTTGAAAAAATGCCAAGAATTATCTGGTGTCATGTAAAATAACCCCATTGCACCGCCAACCAATTCTCCATAGGTGCCCACACCGGCTTCGGCTATTTTGTAACCAGGTGTTTTGCTTTGCTTGATGGTTGGGTCATACAATAGCACTGTTCCATTTGAAGTGCTCGCTGATGCACGGTAAGCTGTATAAAACGGCATAAGGGTGCTAGCGGTGGCAGTATAGTCATTTGTATCACGGCAAATAACATCGATTTTTACCGCATTCACCGTATCATTGATATCGTTATAGGATTGGTGTAGTACGCATTTTGCATCATTTGCGCTGTACTCAGTAATGGCTAAGCTACTATCAGCATTTGTTGCTACTACCTTTTCGGCATATGATTTACCCTTAAAAAAGCTTACGATGGTAGCACTTGTCGTACGGCTATCGACGGCAGAGCGTGTGACATGGAGCGCCGGTGATTTGCTTGGTGCAACAGCAAAATTATACCCAGCTGGCTTGTAGGCAGGGGCAACACCATCATCCATAACTTCACCAGCACTGATTTGCGAAGAAAGTGAAGCGAGCGTATCTTTAGAAACATTCTTCTTTTCGATAGGTTTTGTGACGGTTAGTTGAGTATTTGTTGTGGATGTCTGAGGTTTCTCGAAGTAATTTTTATAAACGGTAAGTGTGGCAACGCCACCCAAAATAGCAATCAACAGTGCCAGTCCTCCAACAAGTAGCGGTCGTGATCGATGCCGTTTTACTTCTTGTTTTGTCGCGGTTTCTGTGGATGTAGCTTCCACATTCGGCGAGGGGCGTTGTTCGTTTGATGGTTCGTTCATCACTATTCCTCTCAGATCATAGTACTTATGCCTTCTATTTTACCGCTCAGGGCGGTAGCTCACAATACCCCTAGACAAAACGAGTGAAATTTGTTACGATACGGAGTGAGTTTCCTCTTTTGGACTACTGAGGTGAAAAGAATGTGTACACACCGCAGTAAGGCCAAAAGGTATGCCGCGAGCAACGGATTGCTGAACCGAAGCGCGCAATATATGACAACATCTTGTCATGTTTTATTATTAGATAATCTAAAGGATTATACATGCCAACAATCAATCAATTGGTGCGTAAGCCTCGTCAGACTGCTGGCAAAAAGAGCAAGTCTCCAGCGCTCGGCCGCATTCACAACGCACTGAAGGTTCGCTACTACAATCAAGACGCTCCGCTCAAACGCGGTGTCTGCGTGAAAGTAACGACCAAAACTCCAAAAAAACCTAACTCAGCGCTTCGCAAAGTTGCTCGCGTTCGCTTGACCAATGGCCATGAAGTATGGGCATACATTGGTGGTGAAGGCCACAACCTCCAAGAGCACGCAGTAGTGCTCGTTCGTGGTGGCCGTGTGCCAGATCTTCCAGGTGTGCGTTATCACATCGTTCGTGGCACCCTGGATCTTCAGGGTGTAGCAAAGCGTCAACAAGGCCGCTCTAAGTACGGCGCCAAGAAGGAAGGTAAGTAGTCATGCCTCGCAAAGTTACTAAAAAGCTACAACGTACTATTAAGCCTGATCGCAAGTACCAAAGTGTGCTAGTGCAGCGCCTTATTAACAAGAGTATGCTTGACGGCAAGAAGCTTGTTGCCGAACGTGCCGTGTACGCTGCGCTTGAGCAAGCAGCAAAGACCCTAAAGAGCGAGGAGCCCCTTGAAGTATTTGAGCGTGCGCTCAAAAATGTTAGCCCAAACTTCGAAGTGAAAAGCCGGCGTGTCGGTGGTGCAAACTACCAGATTCCTTTCCCAGTACAAGGTCATCGCCAGCTTCACTATGCCTTTAGCTGGCTGGTGCAATCAGCACGCGCCCGCAGTGGTATGCCTTATGAAAAGCGTCTCGCACTCGAAATCGTCGACGCGTACAATGAGGCCGGTGCAGCTTTCAAAAAGAAAGAAGACACTCACAAAATGGCAGAAGCAAACCGAGCATTCGCTCACTTTGCTCGCGGGTAATACCCCGCTCGCAACGCCAGACAAAAACCGCCCAGTGTATGGGCGGTTTTTGGTAGAGAGTCCGTTACAGCGCCGATCCGCCCGATGACCACTTTGCCCAGCCGCGTGTACCACGGTTAGGGTCCACGAGAAATGGTGCAATCGCGGACGCACTTTCCACTGCTGGAACAGAGCCAGAAGGAACAAGCCGAAGAAGCTTGTAATCGACACTATTTGCTGACCAACAGTAGGCGTAGTAGCTGCCATCAGATGATGATGGAGCGCTTGGCAGCTTGCTGATATAACTCGGAACAAGGCCGGTGTACAGTGCGCCCGTTGAAGGGCTCGCAACCCAAGTTACACACCCGCTGGCAGCTGCACCTGGGTAGGCATTGTTGTCGGCATAATACATTTCAATAGCCTTAGCAATAGAAGAAAGGTTGCTCTTGTGAGCACTCAGCCGTGCTCGCTCTTGGATACCATTGAACGCAACGACACTAACGATCGCGAGAACAGCAATAACGACAATGACAATCAATAGTTCTACAATGGTAAAGCCACGTTGTCGGTAATTCATAAGCAGTATTATAGAGGACCCAGTTGCTTTTAAGCAAGTTGTCTGTAATAGTGAAAGCAATGAGTGAGGTGCGACTGCCTGGAAGAGAAAATGATACGCTGCGCGCCACCCGTCTGTTTACGAGACTTCTTGACTATACAGATACTATTGAGCAGGTGGGCACTCAGGTGCGAACTCGCGAATATATAGAAACACCCTATAAAGGGCATGGCATTATTGATAAACAAGAACTGCTTCGCCGTGTAATGGGGTCAGTATCAGCTGAATATTATTGGGGCGGCTCTTATGCGGGGCCGCACCACTTAATGTGGCCACGAAAGTTCTACGAAGGCCAGGGCCTTGGAACACGCAGGAAAATACCGATGCATTTCCGTAGTTCGCAGACACTGCGAGTCATCTTGCCGCGCGATTTACATGACTATCTGCATAAAGTAACGGAGCCGCCACTCGCACCAGACAGCGATGTGATGGAGCAATACTACCGTGAGCAGGAACAGATACTTCACTTGTATAGTGTTGTTCGCTACCATGGGTTAAAAGATTCCCCAATGACGCATGAACAAAAAGAGCATTATCGGCTACTCCGACTGCATGAAGAGCTTGAAAAGTTAGAGGAAGGTCAAGTGGGGTTGTTGCCAGACACGGAGTTGCTCGCCAGCCTTTCACTTCACGATGCTCGCCAAATTCTCCGCTCGCTAGCACGAGTTCAGGGGCTGTCCAACGATAGCGATTGCCAGATGGCGTTCTTTAGCGAAGATCTGCCATGGGCGGCATAAGTTATGCTTATCCTTGCATAGCCTGATACTAGTAAGGTTAAATAAAACAACTATGGCAGACATGACACCCCAGGAAAGCGCAGTTTTCGATCGTTTGCGCATGTCGATGGAAGACCCGTACATCGATCGCATGATGCAACGTGCCCTAGAGTACGAAGCAGCCATCAATGAAACCGAAGCAAGCAAAGATGAGCGCGCCGAAATAGTCAATACACTCGATAGAGAGTGGATATATAGTGGGCAGGAATTAGTAGTTACTGGCGATATATGGATGGTAACGCCCGAGCAACCGATGCCGCATCGAGTGAGTGTGGTTGATAGGAAAGTAATAAGCAACGGGTTTATGTTTGACCCTGATCGACTTGAGTTTGAAGGGGAGATGATGGAGGGTTTACAGCGTGCATCCCACGCGCTTATCATTCCTACCGACCGTACTGATGGCTTGGCGAATTACGCGGCAATGCACCTTGCAGACGTCCGCCACATAGAGTACCCTTATCCCTCTCCGGAGCTACGCCAACAGCGGTTCCGTTATCACTTTGAGCGTCAGGCAGACGAAATTGATGATGCCTATTTGCGTGCAAAAAATGACACTGAGATGCTCCATATGCTGCATGACTTCCAATTTGATGCGAATATGGCAGACCCCGAAGACGTGCAGGCACTGATGGATGGGCAAGAATACTTAAATCGTATCCTTGACCTTGATACCAGGATGCCCTATGTTGTGACGATGCTTGGGATGATTGCAGTGTTTTCAAGTGAAGAAACGCCAAAGACGAATCAAACAGTGACGGTTTCGGCGCAAATGGCTACCGTTACTAAGCCAATAAAACGCCTTCTCACTGTTAACCGTGTTTTGTTGCAGCCCAATGACTTGACGGGAGAAACTACCATTGGCAGTCACCGATTTATCCCCTATATTGATGGTCACGCCGAGGGAAAGGTGAAAACCGAACCAAGGCAACGACTACTTGTGCCGTTTAGTTCAATTATGTGGGCCGAGAGTGTGCGAGATATACTATAGTGGCTATGCTTGCATAATTAGGACTACCTCTGTTCAATAGAGAGCATGACTAGCGAGAAAACACCTACCGGCGATAGCGGTGACGCATTTGATGCACTGATAAAGGCTAGCTGGGATCACGAGCCCAGTTTACGTGAGCTGCTTGATGCGGGTGTGCGACGGTTACTTGATGATGCGAAGAGCCTTGAAGATTCGCTCAATAGCAGTGGTACGGTATCCGAGGAGACAATTCAGGAGGCACTTCTTCACCTAAATGGGGATTGGGACATGCTCGGATTTGGTGATGAGGCCCTAAAGATTACTGGTAGACTACGCCCCACAGAATATGCTGAAGAAAACGATGTCGACAATCTCGATGAGGACGGTGCCTTTCCTGGCCTTGGCGTACGCGCCGAAGACATGCTTGGCGCCTACCTGCCCGCAGCTCACTTTCGTGTAATTATGCGAGGGTTTGACGTAGAAACGGTACCACTTGGTGAGCACGGAAATGCCTATCGTATTGTTATGCAACTGAGCCTTGACGAGGACTACGCCGATGAAGACATCTGGTTTACCGCTTATCCAGATGATATTGAATATATTGAGGCGTATCAACCTACTCGTGAAGGTGCCGAAGAGTTTATTGGTAAAAACTTCCCTGAACTGCTCACTGCGATCCATGTGCTCCCAGATAACTGCCAAGACCCTGAGCTAATACGCCAAGTGCTTGATGATTTTGCTGTAACATTTGATCTATCAAAAGCTGATACAACGATGGGACAAGATGAAGTGCTTGACCTGATTGAGACGTACATAACAGATCGGCTGGCATTTGATAATTCAAGTTATGATGCTTCGGTGAATGGACTCATATATGGAAGGCGTATGAACTTCGATAAAGTGCCTACTAAGTACCAAGGTACTCTGCGCCAACTACTGATTGGGAGTGTTCGGCTCTTCCCAACACCAGATACCACAGAAGGTCAGTCGATGGTAACCTATCGTGCGGCGCTTGAAACATGGTATTTGGTTCCCGAGGCGCAAGGTGGAAGGACACCAATATATATTCCGATTGACAGCCTAACGAAGCTTGTTGCTAATCGGCCGGATGCTCGCGACTACCCGTTTGGTGAAGACACCTTCATTACGCAGAATGAGCAAATGGAAGGAGACTTTGGTGTAGCGCCGCTAGCAAATACTATGGGAGCCGCTGCAGTCGAGCTTGTGGCGCAAGAAGACAGTGATGCCCCAGTGGATGAGGCGGAAGTGCAAGAGGGTTATGCGAGTGAAGCGGAGCTTGTAAGTGCGTATACGAATGAGCTACGCGGGCTTCATGAAGTCGTTCGCCAATATGCATCAGGTGCTGCAGAGCTGGTATACGATACAAAGGCAGATGCGATGAAGCAGTATGAAGTGGTATCTGAGCGTATTAACGCTTTCTTTGAGCGATGGAGCAATGTCAATACAGTTATTGAAGTGGCCGGTGAAGCGCTGCGTATGCCCAATATGCAAATCACGCGTACACTCGACGTCGAAAATGAACATGTATCACTTAACTTTGACAACTTTGATATTGTCGATCGAAGTATCCTTAATTCTGCTAAGGGCATGCTCACAGAGGCAACGGTGCGCGTATTACCAATAGATGAGGATGAGCAAAAACATGTTATTCGCGCGTATCTTGAGTTTATTGACCTTTCGCATACAACGATACCCGTCAATATTAACGATCCTGAGACGGGCTTGACCATGGTGACGGGTGGCGCCACGCGTCGATTCGTGGTGGACCTAGGTTATCATGCCGGCTACTCAATACCTGCGCTTGAGTATGATGAACGACGCCAGCAAGCTATGGAACGAGCAGAACATATGGAAGCACCGAGTAAAACCCGTGCCATAGTCACCAAAAACCTTCGTGCACTTGCCAAAGGTATTGATAACGAATCACCTAACTCGATGGAAGAATATGATGGCGTAGAGGGGCTGAGGGACATTGCACTGAGCACAGCAGGCGACCCATCCGCCATGAATACAGTAGCAGATGCACTTGAGTCAATTATCGGCACAGGACGTCCACTGCGCCTCATGGGACCCTATATTACAGAAACTGGTGAGCTTGTACCAGACCAGGGACTATTAGCGAAATTGGATGGAGTTGTCACGCAACACCCCCACCTAAAAGCAAATGAAATCACGTTTGTCATGTTGGTACCGGCGCAGTCGACAGGCGAAACTGATAAACGATTTATTGTTCCGCTGAGCACCCTAGAAGAGATGGCATTTTAAAGGAGTATTATGACAGAACACTACCCATCGAAAGATCCCTTTGACGCATTTGAACAAATGCTAGCAGATGACCCCAAATTTGCTGCCTCTATGGCTGAGGCTACTGCGCAAATGGAAGAAAATGCCCAGAGAGCAGAACTTATAGCAGCCTATCCAAAGCTGTTCGATAAAACTCGACCGTATTATGAAGAAAACATTGACCATATTGGTGGTATGATTCACGATGAGTTTGCACGTTTATGCCGTCAGTATGGTATCGATTTGAGCGATCCTAACCTTGATGTTGCAACCTTTGACGATGTTCAGCAAGAACTGGCGCTGTTCGTGTATGGGCTCAAGCGCGAGCTATGGCATGGTGATACTGTTGCAGCAAGCTCGGCACTAGTGGTTGATTTGCGGCGAGATGAAGATGATTCCATGGGTGTCGTTGGCATAGCCGAAGGTGAAGCGGTGGTCGGCGCTTTTGGCGGCCCTGTTATTGGCCCACTCCCAGACGACGTACATGCGATGACTCTTGGTGAATCAGGCGACCCTGCGATTGGTATTGGTTTAGTGCTTGAGCAACCAATAGTTATTGATGAAACGGGAGAGGCGCATCATGATGCTTTTGAAGGTGAACAGGTGATTGTTGCCCTAGGTACAATTGGGCTAAAACTCCAAAAAATCGTCTACCGAGACACGTCTGAACTCTAGTCATTCTCTGTAATCTGTGCTATGATTACTTCCAAGAGCTATTACTAATGCTAAAAATTAGTTAACTAATAACAGTAAAGGATAACGCCCGTATGGCAACCCCAACAAACGTCCCACTAAAGGACTTCCGTAACGTCGGTATTATTGCGCACATCGACGCCGGCAAAACAACAACAACTGAAGGCATTTTGTACCGCACGGGTCTAAGCCATAAAATTGGCGCTGTACACGAAGGCGAAACTACTACCGACTGGATGGAGCAGGAGCGAGAGCGAGGGATCACGATTACCAGTGCTGCCGTGACTTGCTTCTGGAAGGGACACAAAATCAACATCATTGATACCCCAGGTCACATTGACTTTACTGCGGAAGTAGAGCGAAGCTTACGCGTGCTCGACGGTGCCGTTACGGTATTCGATGGAAAAATGGGTGTTGAGGCGCAGTCTGAAACCGTTTGGCGCCAGGCCAACAAATACGGCGTACCGCGCATTTGCTTTATTAACAAAATCAACCAAATTGGTGGTGACTTCTATAAGTCACTTGAGAGCATCCACAACCGTCTTAGCAAAAATGCATTACCAATTCACCTGCCAATTGGCTTTGAAAAAGACATCAACGGTGTCGTTGATCTTGTTGACATGAAAGCTTACACGTACACTGACTTTACCGATCACGAACTTGTTCAAGGTGACATTCCTGCAGACATGCTCGAAAAAGCTAAGAATGCTCGTTCGCTGCTTGTTGAGGCAGCTGTTGAAGCTGACGATGCACTGATGGAGAAGTTCTTCGAAGGCGGTGAGGCAGCAATCTCTATCGATGAGCTCAAAAGCGCTTTGCGTAAGCGAGTACTTGGTGGCGACTTCTACCTTGTTACGGGTGGTGATGGGCGTGGTGTGATCGTAGAGAAGGTACTTGACCTCATGAACGATTACCTACCAAGCCCACTTGATGTTGACGCAATTTGGGGCAAAAACCCTAAAACTGGTGACGAAGTGAGCCGTAAGCCAGACGAAAAAGAACCGATGGCTGCGCTGGCATTCAAACTCGCCACTGACCCATTTGTTGGTAAGCTGATCTTTGTACGCGTCTACTCTGGCGTGTTGACTGCGGGTAGCTATGTACTTAACACTACTACTGGTGAAAAAGAACGCGTGGGCCGTATTGTGCGTATGCACGCTGACAAGCGCGAAGATGTTGATAAAATTGGCGCCGGAGACATTGCGGCCGTCGTAGGCCTTAAGGGCACCTTTACTGGCCACACGCTTTGCGATGTGGCGCATCCGATTGCACTTGAAGCGATTACATTCCCAGAGCCGCCTGTATCGATTGCTGTTGAACCAAAAACCAAGGCCGACCAAGAAAAGATGGGTATTGCTCTTGGTCGCTTAGCTGAAGAAGATCCAACGTTCCGTGTCCATACCGACGAAGAAACCGGTCAAACGATTATGAGCGGTATGGGTGAGCTTCACCTTGAAATTTTGATCGATCGCATGAAGCGCGAATTTAACGTTGAAGCTAACGTGGGTGAGCCTCAGGTTGCCTTCCGTGAAACAATTAAAGGTACCGCCGAAGTGCAAGGTAAGCACGCTAAACAATCAGGTGGACGTGGTCAATATGGTGATGTTTGGGTTCGCTTTGAGCCAAATGAAGTGGGCAAGGGCTTTGAGTTCATTGATATGATCAAAGGCGGTGTTGTACCGCAAGAGTACCGCAAACCAGTTGAGCAAGGTATCGTAGAAACACTCAACGGCGGTGTGATCGCTGGGTACCCAGTTGTCGATATTAAGGCTACACTCTACGATGGTAGCTACCACGATGTTGACTCGAGTGAGCTCGCGTTTAAGCTTGCTGGTAGCTTAGCTACTCGAGATGGTATTAAAAAGGCGACTCCAGTACTGCTTGAACCCGTCATGCATGTCGAAGTGACTACTCCAGAGGAGTTTATGGGCGATATCATTGGCGACCTTAACAGCCGCCGCGGCCGTATTGATGCCATGGAGGACCTGATGGGCGGAGCCAAGCTTGTAAAAGCAATCGTACCACTTGCAAATATGTTCGGTTATACTGGAGATATTCGCAGTATGAGCCAGGGCCGTGCAGCGAGCACTATGGAGCTTGCTCACTATGAAGAAGTTCCACCAAACGTAGCGCAAGAGATCATCGAAAAGCGCTCAAAGTAATCCGACTAAAGCACCTCCCTCAGCGGAGGTGCTTTAAATGACGGCACTATTTCACAAATTGTACTTTTTGTGTACGGCTGAGTACCAAAAAAATACGCTGGTCTTGGCTGCGAATTCTGCCACAGTTAAGATCGCCGTCGTCCATTTGTTTATCAATCTCACTAATAAGCGTCGTATCGGTTACAAAACGAATAACGATATTTACGCCATTATAATTTTGGCCGCAGGTAGTTGTTTTTTCATCGCCTTCATTGTCGTAGAACCAATCCTGGGTTTGCACTCCTGTAACTTTTGGAGGAGTCGTCATGTAGCCTTTAAGCGTCATAGTGTCTATCATGTCTTGCAAGGGCACTCCACCCCCTGCAATAGGGTCAAGAGGCCAGGTGCGCATGTTTTCATTGAGGGCCCACAGTTGGAAAGAACGCTCAACCTTGTTTAACCCATCCATAACTGAAGCAATTTGCGCGCGTCGCTGTACCCCGTTGTAGGAAACAATAGTGATCGTTGCAAGGATGGCAATGACAACAATAACAATAGAAAGCTCGACAACAGTAAACCCAAGACGTATATGTTTCATGCCCCTAGTGTATCGCTAACGACACCTATATGTAAAGGCTTTACGGTTGGTTAAAGTATACTATACTATATAAAGATGAAGCTACTAATGAATCAAGATCAACATGCAATGGGACTCCATGAAGCCACCGATAGCCCAATAACATTTGAGCGCAGTGCCGCTCGAGCTGTTGTGTACAATAATGATGGTCACGTAGCAGTGATGCATTTTACGGCTACTGGTTCGTATAAACTACCCGGTGGTGGAGTGGACGCGGGTGAGAACTTCGTAGAGGCACTTAAACGAGAGTTGCAAGAAGAAATGGGGTACACCGTCACGAATATACAAGAGCTGGGTATGGTGACTGAAAATCGCTACTTCTGCAGCATGCATCAAATTTCGTACTGCTATACTGCTCACGCTGAGGAGTTTGTAGGTACTTCGCTCACAAAAAAGGAGCAAGCCCAAGGCATGAACCTTCGCTGGGCAAGGAGCACGGCTGAGGCCCTAGAGTGGATTGCATCTGGGAGGACACTTGATGAAGATGGTAGCTATGCGGGTCTTGAAATGATGAAGGCAAGGGATAGTGCGATTATTCGTGCAGCCGATGCGATGCGATGATTGGAGTAAAGCAGGGAACGGTACGACTTGAGCAGTACGATGCTACCTGGCCCAAAGCATTTGCAGAAGAAGAAAAGATTTTGAGAAAAGTTTTTGGTCCCAAATTACCAATTGAGCATGTCGGGAGTACGGCAATAGCAGAGCTACTTGCAAAACCTCTCATTGATATACAAGTTGGCTTGCCTCGGCTTCATGAAGCAACGCAGTTTATCCCATACCTTGAACAGCTTGGTTACACCTACATGCCTGAACGTGACAAAGCTGACGAGGTTTTTTTGCCAAAAGGACCAACAAGCAATCGTACTCACTACCTTCATATCGTTGAGATAGGAAGTAAGCGGTGGATTAATACGCTCACTTTTCGCGACTACTTGCGTGCACACGAAGGTGCGAGGGATGAATACGCAGCACTCAAGCAGCGATTAGCGCTGCAATATGCTAATGATCGCTATACATACACTGAAGCAAAAACCAAGTTTGTTGAAGATATTCTAGAAAGAGCACGGCGTGAAAGCTGGTAAGAAAACTCCCAGCTATAACCTTGCATGGGCATTGATTGGCATTGCTACGACGGGAGTTTCGCTCAGTATGCTGCTCGCTCGGGATGCTCGTTGGATGCAGTGGCACCTCAGTCGGCTCGGTGAGGGTGAATCACTCTCCTCGGCCGTATTTAACTTTACGCTTATCTTTGCGGCGATGGTGCTGGTGTTACTAGCGGTGCGCGTGACCGATGAACTAACCCGCACCCCCTTTAACCAACGGGCTTCGCTACTACGGACATTGCTGTTTATCACCGCAATGTGTTGGGTAGGCGTGGGCGTATTTCCCTTCGATCGATTCCCAGTCATCCATAACGTATTTGGCTATGGTCAGTTTTTTATCATTTGTAGTATTATGCTTGGCATTCGCCAATTTTCGTCTGCATTTAGTGACCGCACCCACACCATTGGCTACGGCGCAGTCCTTATAACAGGTGTTATGATGGCATTTTTTCACCTTACTCACTTTACAACGCTTTTAGTAGTTGAGCTGATTGGTCAACTATTTGTGTATGCATGGTTCCTGTCAATGACGCATGATTTACGGCGCACAATTGACCAAGGATAACAATCATGCTATACTACGGCGCATACAATCGATAGAATGCCGAGCCGGCTCTACCGTCTACTCCAGTGGGCAACAGAATCAATCTCGTTATTTTATGACTGTAGATTGATACTAATCGAAAGGATATTTTATATGCCGTATATTAACCGTGGGAGTCGTACTGCGCGCCCAACCTTCAATGGCCAGCCACGACCAGGAGGGGCAAGGGGCCGTAACCGACGACCACAACAAGGTGGCCGAGGCGCTAAACGTGCGCCAAATACCATTCACCCGAGTAAGTACATTAATAAAGCTATTCAAAAAACCGAAGAAGTAGCCTACGTACCTGAAAATACATTTAGCGATTTCCCTTTTGGACCAGAGCTCGCGAAAAATATTGCCGATAAAGGCTATACATCGCCAAGTCCTATTCAAGATCAAGCAATTATTCCCATTCTTAATCGACAAGACGTAATTGGGCTTGCGAATACCGGCACCGGCAAAACAGCGGCCTTTTTGCTGCCAATTATTGAGCTGCTCCGCGGTATTGCCCTAAGGCCAAGTGTGCTTATTGTGACACCCACGCGTGAGCTTGCCCAGCAAATTGACGCGGAGTTTCGTGCGTTTGCCAAGGGCATGGGCCTCTATTCAACGCTGGTTGTTGGTGGCATGAATATCGATCGTCAAATTCGTGACTTACGCCGTAATCCCCATGTTATTATTGGCACACCTGGGCGGCTGATTGACTTGCTCGAACGGCACGAACTGCATTGTGGCAAAATGGGGGTTTTAGTCCTCGACGAAGCAGACCGTATGCTCGATATGGGATTTTTACCCAACATTAGGCGAATTGTTTCTGAAATGCCCAAAAGTCGCCAAACACTATTCTTTAGCGCAACAATGACCCCCGAGATTGAGGCACTGACTTCACAGTTTCTTGATAACCCCGTGACGGTAAGTGTACGAACAGCTGAAACGAGTGATCACGTGGAACAAGACGTGATTGAATATGCTAGCCAAGACCATAAATATGAGCTGCTCCTCGATATGCTACGTAAGGATCACTACGATAAAGTATTGGTATTTTGTGGCAAAAAGTATGGCGCTCAACGCTTGGCCGACAAACTAAACAAAACAGAAATTGCCGCCGCTGCCATTCACGGTAATAAATCACAAAGTCAACGCACACGAGCACTCGAAGCCTTTAAGACGGGGAAGGTAAGCGTGCTGGTGGCCACAGATGTTGCAGCCCGCGGTCTCGACATTCCGAATGTCAGCCATGTCATTAACTACGACACACCCCAAGTCTACGAAGACTACATCCACCGGATTGGCCGTACAGGACGCGGTGGAGCGCGTGGGCATGCGCACACGTTTGTTGGCAAATAGCTTGCGCAGAGCATACTAATCTGTTATAATATAGTTCGTAAGGTTTCCCGCGGCACACCCGTGTCGCACCTTTCGAAAGGTGGTGAAGTCATGCCGACCGGTATGACCCTCGTCCTTGTCCTGATCGCATTGGCCTGCTGGGTGTTCATCGCTGTGCTGGCCAACAGCACGCTGAACACGATCCGAGACACGCGTCAGTACCTGCGTGAGCCCGGCGCCCTGCGCGCCAACAGCAAGAAGGAGAGGCTCCAGAAGAGCGCCCTCAACATCGCATGGGGTGTCGTCGGCATCGAAGCCGTTCGCCTCATCGGACTGCTCTTCGCCGGGCAGACCTCAGCGGACTCCGTGCTGTCGTTCGTGGCCCTCTTCATGATGGTGCCCTACTTCGTGCAGGTGGCCCGCCAGATGGCGGTGCCTCGCACCATCTGATCATCACCCCCGTGCCCCTATCTTCCCCAGGGAAGGTGGGGGCCTACTTCGTATCATTGCTTTTTGTTAATAAATATGATATAATGTAATTATATACTTCTGCCAAAACCAAGGAGGTCAAAGGAGTATGTCGTACATCATTCCCGCAGGAGTCTCTACCTGGCTCTTCTGGCTGATGGTCGCGGTCACCGTGCTGTCAGCCGCCGCCGCGGTGGTCATCTGGCTGAACCTGAAGGGCGTCCGTGCGGGCGTCACCAACTTCAAGCTGACTCCGCGCAATCGCAACGAGTACAAGGTTGGCGCAGCTTTCGGTGCGCGAGCCTTCGATGGCGCCGTTGGCGCCACACTGGTGAGCGTGATCCACATGGTGTCGCTCTATGCGGCGCCAAGTAGCGTGATCGAGCTGATCACGCGCTGGCTGGTAATCGCTCCGGCCGTGTGGTGCATCTTCAACCTGGGGCGTATGCAATACGTCCTGAGCCAGGCACACAACCGCTGGTGACTCCAGTACAACTGGTGTACGTAAGCCCCCGTGTCCTTCACAGGATACACGGGGGCTTCGTCATAAGTACTGTATGCAGGTGATTCCTTTACATTAGAATCCGTCGCAACCGTACACGATAGGTGTTTACAAGAACGCACATTTACCCTATAATTGCATTCATACGCTCGGGCGCGGTTTGTTATATGTGAACGCTACAGTTCATGCATGACCAAAGCTCGCGTACCAAGCAATACTAATAAATAAGTAGGAGAATTATCATCCATGGCAGACTTCGATCGAAGCAAGCCCCACGTAAACGTTGGTACTATGGGCCACGTTGACCACGGTAAAACAACCCTTACTGCAGCTATTACTGCTGTGCTCGCTAAGAAACTTCCTAGCGACGTCAACAAACCAGTTGCGTACGACCAAATCGACAACGCACCAGAAGAGAAAGCACGTGGTATCACCATCGCTTCATCTCACCAAGAATACGAAAGTGAAAAGCGCCACTACGCTCACGTTGACATGCCAGGCCACGCCGACTATGTCAAGAACATGATCACTGGTGCTGCACAGATTGACGGTGCAATCCTTGTGGTTGCTGCCAACGATGGTCCGTTGCCACAAACTCGTGAGCACGTTCTGCTCGCTCACCAGGTGAACGTTCCAAAGATCGTTGTGTTCCTCAACAAAATGGACCTCGCTGATCCTGAACTCGTTGAACTTGTTGAAATGGATGTCCGTGAACTGCTCACTAAGAACGGTTACGATGGCGATAACGCACCTATCATTAAGGGCTCTGCTACCAAGGCTCTCGATGGCGATGCAGCCAGCGAAGACGCTATTATGGAACTCGTTGCAGCTCTTGACAGCTACATCGAAGAGCCAAAGCGCGATCTCGACAAGCCATTCCTTATGCCTATCGAGGACGTCTTCTCAATTAAAGGCCGTGGAACTGTTGCGACTGGCCGTATCGAGCAAGGTATCGTTAAGCTGAACGACGCTGTTGAAATCGTTGGTATTAAGCCAACCCAGAACTCTGTTGTAACAGGTATCGAAGCCTTCAAGAAGAACCTTGACCAAGGTCAAGCAGGTGACAACGCCGGCCTTCTTCTTCGTGGTATCGAGCGCGAACAAATTGAGCGCGGCCAGGTTGTTGTAAAACCAGGTAGCCTAACTCCACATACCGAGTTTGAAGCTGAAGTGTACATCCTTAAGAAGGAAGAAGGCGGTCGCCATACTCCATTCTCAAAGGGCTACAAACCACAGTTCTACTTCCGCACGACTGACGTCACGGGTGAAGTTGAGCTTCCAGCAGACAAAGAAATGGTTATGCCAGGTGACACCGTTACCTTTAAGGTTAAGTTGCTTGCGCCGATTGCTATGGAGCAAGGTCTTAACTTCGCTATTCGCGAAGGCGGCCGTACTGTTGGTGCTGGTGTTGTTACCAAGATCAACAAGTAGTTTTTGCTACTAACAAAATACCCCGAGTAATCGGGGTATTTTTGTAGTCATCGCTGGGAAAGTGCTTATGATCGCATTACAGGGGTCAATGCGCTATAGTGTGCCTATGAGTCATGAAACCTACGGGTATATCCCGCTTGAAGCCTACGTCGAAACTGCCCATACACGCGAGGCATTGTCGCCCCGCCAGCGAGTCGACTTGCTTTATGACGTCATGAAGCAACTTGCTCGTGAGAATAACCTGGGCGCAATTGATGAAGCTATGTCGGTGGGATCAAGCGGTAGTTATGAGCATGCAGTGGCGGTTGTTGCAGCGCTCACGGGTGAGTCAGAGGCAGCAAACCTTACTGAGATTATATTTGCTCAGTACTTAGAAACCAAGCTCTATTTGAGTAACTTCGCTGTCACAAAGCAAGAAGCGTATGACCATGGTGATCTTGAGCCACATGATACGATTTTAGGCGATATTTACCAGCTTATTGCTCAACATAAGGCAGCGGATGAAGAGTTCACTGAAGCAGATGTCTTTGCTTTTATCGCAACGGAGCGCGAATCTGCTCAGTCAATGCGTGCCCAATTTGGTGATGTTGAGCAGCTGAGGCAAGACTTTATTGACAGGTTCACTCAGCTTGCCAGCGAACTCGGGGTTGGTGACACGCTGCTCGAGCGGGCAATCTTCTTAGCTAAAACTACCAATATTGTATTGATGAGCCCGCTTGAGATTGAAACAGGCAACGCATATACCCGTACTGCTTACCCCGATTGCTTCGCCGCTTATAACAGTGCTATTCACGACGTCACCTTTAATATGGCGAACATTCTTGCTGGCTGCAACACGGCTCGCCAGCGCGATGCCAGCGTACGCGGAGTGCTTTATCATGAGTTGATTCATAGTATCGGTACCGCGTGGACAGACAAAACAGAACAGGGCGTCCGGCGCAGTGTTTATTTTCCTGAATTCATAGAAGAAGCGCTGGCCGAAAAACTTTCCTTTAGGCTACTTCCCGAAGACCAGCGTAAAGTAACTCGACGCCGTTACCGCAAAGGTGACCGACGGCAAAACTACCCACGGTTTCGGCATAGCTATATGCCGCCCGCACATACCATGAGTGGAACGTACGATGGATACCGGTATGCACTTGATATGATGATGGCGAAACTTGACTGGGCAGCAGCAGGAATTACCCAAGAAGATGCCGAAAAATTACTGCTTTGTGCGTGGCTAGATGGACCATCAGATATCGCTTCAGTTTCTCGTGAGTGTCCACACCTTCGCGCATTTCATCAATACCTCACTAAAGCAAGTTTCCCAGGGTTTATGCAACACCTGCGAGACCTCTTTGATTATGAGGGTGGGGAGCAACGCATTATGAACTGTTTTGATGCGGAAGGCTTTGACCCACACGATAAACAATTCTTTGAACGCAGCGCCACGACAAAGCTCTATGATTGGGATACATACGCTGAGCCATGGGAGCCAGACAATGCGCAGCCCGATACCGCGACGCTCATTCGGCTCGGAAGGCTGCACTTTAAGCATCAGTTTGGATGGCGCGACTTTGTGCTTCACGAAGACGAAGGTGCTATCGAAACGTACGATCGCGAATTTTCTATAGTCAAGCCCGTCACTCGCTACCTAGCGCTCAAGGCACTTATCCGTCAACGGATGGATGAGCGCGCGGCACAACGAAGTCAAGCATTGAACCGAGAATATCATCAGACTTCCCAATTAAAATAGCCTGTTGTGCAACGCGCAGCGCGCAGCACAACAGGCCAGGGAGCTACAAGTAGGTGTCTACTGCAGCATCAGGTGGAAGGGTCCAGCGGAACTCGTTGACCGTGGGATCCCATCGCAGCTGGAACGGACGGTAGGCGCCGCTAGGGTGCCGGTACACGCAGGCCTCCACGAGGCCAACGATGAAGTCACGTTCGATAGTGTCGATGGCTGCGAAACCATGACTGATTTCGACAATCCGGCCATACGGCGGCTCAACGCTGTACGCCGCTAGTAGCGCAGACTGTGGACGCATCCACATCATGGCTGACTGAATCAGGATGCCGCGCGCGACCGCATCGAGTACGGCAGCGCGCGCATCGCTGATGGGCGGCATCACGGGCCACACTCGGGACTGTTGGCGATCACGGCTGCAGCGAGTGCAGCGATGCGCATTCTCATGGTTTACCCTTCTTGCTCGGTTCGAACCGCCGGTTGCGATTCCGTCGTATTATTTTAGTATTATTTTAGCATAATTTTCTTATAACGTCAATTATTACCCCTGTTGATTTTAGGTACGAAGTGCGCTATAATGGCAAATTGTATTATTAATCGCATCAGAGAACTCAGCAGTGGCGTAATACCATCGGTCCATAGCAGAGGTTACTGGAGCACCAATAGGAGTATCACTCTATGGCAGACGCCAAAGCAGAAGGCTTGCGTATCCGCATTCGCCTTAAGGCCTATGACCACAAAGTCATTGACCAATCAGCAAAACAAATCATTGAAACAGCCATTCGTACCGGCGCACAGATTGCCGGACCAGTGCCGTTGCCAACTCGTCGTAGTACTTATACGGTTGTCAAGAGCCCACATGTATACAAAATGGGTGGTGAGGCATTTGAAATGCGCGTTCACAAGCGCTTAATCGATATCACTGGCGCAACGCCAAAGACGATCGACAGCTTACAGAACCTCAGCCTGCCAAGCGGCGTTGATGCAGAAATTCGCATGTAGTTGAGCTAAAAAAGCATAAACCGCTCCAAACTGGGGCGGTTTTGCTATACTAATAGAAAGTGATAAGGCTTACGTTTCATGCAAAATTGTGGGTTATTACCGGCATTGCAGTGCTTGGCATTGTTGGCTTTTTGCTGTGGCGTTACCAAATTGCGCCAACTGAACCTGGGTACGAAAACTACAAATGGGTAGACACAAAGTATGCCGGTATACGGACAAAAGTCGTGCAAAGGAGCACGGCAAACAACACCGCGATCATCGAATATATTGAAACAGGGAATAAGCCAATTGATACAACAATAAACAACAAAGTAGACGATTTGGTTGCGTCGTTTCAAAAAGATAGTGATGAGCTCACAAGACTTTTTGGAGGAAAAGCGGAGCAGAATATCAGTTACCAGATTGTGCGCAATACCCCGACGCATCTTTCGGTAGTGCTAACCGCAACACAACAGGCACCATCATCGCACCCAGAACACCAAACAGCGTACTGGACTTTTAGCAAAATAACCGGGCGTGCTGTTACCCTTGATGAAATCTTTGGTCAGGCAAACCGTGACGGTATTCCCCGGCTAGAACATCTTGTGCGTACAGCGATCGACGCCAAGTTACGAGCTAACCACTCTTCGACGACAATGGATATCGCGAATGAGTTTTTGGCATCCCAACCACTCTCATCATTCCTTACCGCTGATGCGGCGAGCTTGCGATTTGACTTTGCCCAAGGTGAAGTCGGTGCAGAGTCGGATGGAGATATTTCTGTTACGATACCAACTGATACATTGCAGTTGTTTTTACAAACACCAACTGCACGCCAGCTTTTTACCGTTAGTCCAGTAAGCAACGCCCCCGTATTCGCCGCTGCGGATGCAAAAGCAGATTGCCGTCAAAAGAAGTGCATCGCTCTAACATTCGATGATGGCCCAAGCCAATTGACTGCAGGGCTATTAGATCAACTAGCTCAAAAAAAGGCTCACGCGACGTTCTTTATCATTGGCAGTTTGTCAGCGCGTCGCGCGAGCACTATCCAGCGACAAGCACGAGAGGGACATACGGTTGCCAATCATACTTGGAGTCATACTTCCATGACCAAGCTTTCAGTTATAGCCATGGAGAAGGAAATTATCGCCACCAATCAGGCACTCGAAAAAATCACCGGCACAAAACCAAGCTATTTACGTCCGCCGAATGCCGCGATTAACAAAAATATATACGCCGCGTTGGCCGCTCAAAACATGACTGGAGTGTTATGGTCGGTTGACACCCGTGACTGGGCGGACAAGGACGCTACCATCATCTACAACCGCGTGGTTGCAAGCGCAAGGCCTGGTGCAATTGTTGTCTTGCACGATATCCACCGCCCAACCATCGAGGCAGTGCCCCGAATCATTGATACGCTCAGTAAACAGGGCTACGTATTCGTTAGTCTTGATGAGTTGTTTGGTAAAAATGTGAGACCGGGGCAGATTGTCTACAAAGCAGCCTAAAAAACGCGCTCCGTAGAAGAGCGCGTTTGTTACTCGAACTATAGTAACTATGGTTGCGGAGTCTTTTTGGGGATTACCATAGCATCTGTAGCAGCATTGGTTGCATCAATTTGATCATAAATACGTTGCACCTTGACACTAATATCGGTTACCCACACACCAAGTGCCAACACAACGATTGCTAGTACAAGCCAATAGAGTGTTTGATGAGTAATACGAAACGTAAAGAATGGTTCACTCGGTCGCGCAGGTGCGAATGATCGCATCGCAGGCGCAAAAGGGCGTTTTGTGACGCGCTTGACGCTCGTACGCGCTGCTGCTTTTGCAGGTGCTTTTTTTGTTGTCGGTTTCTTTGCTGCTTTCTTTGCCGTAGCCATGTAAAATCCTCGTTATCTTGCCTCTATTATTGTATACCGTAAGCAATATTGCAAGCAGCTTATGCTATAATGGCCGCATGGCATCAAAACAAAATAAACAGCGAACCTATGCACGTAATCGTATTGTCAGTCGCAAGGGTCACTCTAAAATAACCGAATCAGATGGGCAATATTTGTTAAAACTTGTTCTCGTTGTGCTTCTTGGGACACTCTGGCTCAAGTTTGCCCAACCTATGCAATTTGGCGTGTTACCCCTTATGGGATTACCCATCGGTATGCTTTTCGGATTGCTTGTCGTACGTCGCTTTGAAAAACTCCAAGCTGACAGGAAAATCTGGTATCTTGTACTCATCATCGTCACTATTATTAGCTATTTTGTGCCGGCTGGAATTGTGATTTAGCCATTTAGCTCACCCCTTTAGAAAACCCTTGACTAACAGTGGTTTTTTTGATACGATAGTTTGGTAACTTATTACGTAATACAAACTTTTCCCAGAGTGAATTGGTAAGTCCCACCCCGGATACTGCCAGCCACCGGGGATTTTAAATGGGAGCAAAGAGGGCTATGAAAGCACTTCTCGGTACCAAAATTGG
>APMI01029276.1_pt1 | contig 33245 bp, 3 predicted proteins | sample 667938 | NCBI WGS metagenome assembly APMI01 (sample SAMN01084076, study PRJNA167559) | wastewater metagenome | biome: Wastewater | place: Denmark: Ejby Moelle, Odense | collected 2011-11-28
GAGTATTCCCCCGATCAAAATGTAGTGGCAGCTTGCTTCCCGGAGCAATGTGCTGAATTTTTTTTTAATAAACTAACTGGAAGTATGATTAAATTTTACTCGAGTATTGCAACCATTAAAAAAGCAATCTACCAGCTAACTGCTGCACTACAAACCTTTTTATCCGCCCCCCGAAAACGAAGTCCATACGTTTTATCCCCCATCGCTATACATTCCAAATCGAAACCTGAATTTTCCAACTCAAACAAGTCGCAGATGCAAACGTTTACCAACACAACAAAATCTCCTGGCAGGTTTAATCGCTCGTTGATGACATTGATTATTGCAGTTATTGCATTAATGGTATCATCTTCAACAAAAGCTCAAATTGCAGTTACGGTTACAGGTAGTGGGAATACAACTCCTGCCCTGCAAACATCGTACACCTCACTAGCTGCAGCTCTTACGGACGTAAATCTTGTAACAGCTATGTCTGGGCCAGTAACGTTAACCTGTAGTGCAGGAGCTTCAGAAACTGCACCTGCTACTGGCTTATCAATAGGTAGTGCTACTTTAAACTCGGTTTTGAGTTCAGTAAACACAATTACTGTTGTTAAGGCCGCTGGTGCCGCAACTGTATTAAACGCCGGAACAGGTACTGCAACTCCTGCCAGTGCTGTGTTGGATGGTATTTTGAGACTTGATGGAGCTGACTATGTTACAATTGATGGTCTTACATTTACTGATGGTAATAGTGCAAGCGCTACAGTTGCAATGGAATTTGGAGTCGGGTTATTTAAAAAAACTGCCGGTGATGGTTGTAATAACAACACAATCCAAAATTGTACATTCAATATGCAGCGAATTAATAATTCCGCAGGTACTGCACCGGTATTTGATGGAGCTGTTGCAATCTTAGTAATAAATAGCACTTCCGCAGCAGCTACCACTGCTTTAACACCTACCAATGGAGGTACACTTAGTACAAATGGAACAAATTCAGGTAATAAATTTTATGGTAACACTATAAATGGAGGAAATATTGGCATTGGATTAAGCGGTTTTGCGGCCACTGGCGGGGTAGGGCCAACACCAACAGCAACTACCTTTCTGGGAGATTTGGGAAACGATATTGGAGGTGCAGGTGCTTTGGCTGCAACAACTGGTAACACAATACTTAATTTTGGTGGAGGAGCTGCCACTAACCCGGCAGCAGGTATTCGTGCAAATAACCAGTGGAGCCTGAATATTTCAAATAACACTGTTAATAATAACAACGGTACTGGCGTAAATCATGCAACTACCCTAAGAGGCATTTACGGCCAGGCAGGCACTAGTGCTAATGTAACAATTAGTTATAATACAGTTACACTAAAATCTGCTGCTACTACTTCTTCTGTGTCCGCTATCGAGAATGCTATTGGAGCTACTGCTGCATCCAATACTGTAACAATTACAAATAATATTATTCAGAACTCTACTTATACTACAGCTACAACCGGAACTTTTTCTGGAATTCTTGCAGCAGCTTCTGCAACTACCCAAACCATTAACAGCAACCAGGTACTTAACAATGCTATCGGTACATCTGGAGTGGGAAGCTCTTGTATATTTCAGGGAATCTACAGTTCGGCAACCAACGCAACTACTAATATGAACTCCAACACAGTGTCTGGAAATCAGGTATTGAATAGTTTTGGAACACTTTATGGTTTGCGCAATTCTACTGCTACACTAAATATAGATGGTAATACAGTTACTACCAATGGCTTTCCTAATAGTGCTGGTGCTACATCTTCTACTCTATACGGTATTTTTGATGGTAGTTCGCCAGTTATTGAAAATTATACCAATAATAACATCAATAATCTTACTATAAATGGAACCAGCACCGCAACAGGCCATGTCATATATGGCATTTATATGAATACAGCTGCAGGTGCAAAAACAGTAAGTGGGAATAATATAAATACCCTTACGTTTACGAGTTCAAGTACAGGAGCTTCAACAGTTGCCGGTATTAGAGATGCTTATTCAACTACAGCCAACATTTTTAATAATACAATTCATACATTAAGTGCCACTGGTGTTACACCTACAGTTGCCGGACTTTATCTTGGAAGCACAACCATTACTACAATCAACGCATATAATAATCTTATTGCCAATCTTAGTACACCGGCAAGTACCGGCCACAACTTGTATGGTATTTTTTGCGGAAGTGCAGGCACGGCTTTAAATTTATATTACAATACTGTTTATCTGAATGGAAGCAGTACTGGTACCGGTTTTGCAAGTTCCGCTGTCTTTATGTCCAGTACTACACCTACCGTAACTCTGCAGAATAATATCCTCGTAAATTTGTCAACACCTACCGGAACTGGTATTACAGCAGCTTTAAGAAGAACCAGTGCCACAGTAACAGCTTACGGATCGACATCTAACAATAATCTTTTTTACGCAGGAACGCCATCTACAGTTCGACTGCTTTATTATGATGCTACCAACTTAGATCAAACAATGGCGACCTTTAAAACAAGGGTTTCACCAAGGGAATCTTCTTCTTTTAGCGAAACCGTTTCATCTACGCCTGGTGTATTTTTTCAGAGTTTAACTGGTCCTTCAACAGGAACCAGCAGCACTTTTTTACACATGGTTGGGGGATTGACAACACAGGTTGAAAGTGGAGGTGTTCCAGTTTCAGGAATTACAACTGATTATGATGGCAATACCAGAAATGCTTCGAAACCTGATGTTGGTGCTGATGAGTTTGCTGGTGTAAGCCCGGCGCCATCTTTTGCCAATGTTTCTGTACCTGCACCTTCTTGCACCGCTGTTTCACATACCATAAGTGCAGATGTTACTACAGCAACAGGAACGATTACAACTGTAACTTTAAACTACAATAATGGAAGTGTTGGGTCTGCAACAATGGTATTACAATCTGGTTCAACATACCAGGCTTCAATACCTGCTGCAAGTCCTACCAATACAACAGTAACCTGGAGCATTACAGCTACAAACTCAAACGGGTTATCAACTATATTTTCAGGAACCTCCTATCAGGATGACCCACTTTTAGGTGTTGTTTCTTCAGCAACTGCCTCAGTTAGTGCAATTTGTGTAGGTGGCTCAACAAATTTGACTGCATCTTTGGTAAAGGCTGGTGGTGTTGCCACCATTGGTTCCGGAGCTTCTACGTCCAGTTCATTGGGAACCAGTATGTTCCCTGGTTCATGGGGTGGTGCTAAAACTCAATTTTTGATACGAAAGTCTGAGTTGAATGCGCAGGGATTAGCTGCAGGAAATATTACTGCGCTTGCCTTTACACCTACCAGTGGCGGACAGGCTTATCCTGGTTTTGCTGTGAGCATGGCCCACACCGCCACCACAGATGGCGCAATGACTGCTGGGTTGGTTGCTACTACGGATGTGTATGCGCCTGGTACATCATTTACACCAACCCTGGGTGTTGCCAATACAATAACATTTACAACACCGTTTAACTGGAATGGTGTAAATGATATTATTGTTTCTATTTGCTGGAGTACAGCTTTAACAACATCTACTTCTACAACAGTTCAAACTGATGCATTGGCATTTAATTGTACTTATGGCTGGCAGAATGATAGCCAAACTCCTGCAGTAATCTGCGGCACTTTAGGCGCACCCTCTACCGGAAATACACCAGTATTAAGTGCAAATAGACCTAAGTTTTCTTTCACTGGCGTTAAAGCGTTTCCAATAACCTCTGTAACATGGAATAATGGAGGAGGAACTGGTAATCCTGTAACTGTGAGCCCTGCTTCAAGTACATCTTACACAGGCGTTATAACAGCATCAGGTTGTACAGTAAGTACAAATGCTGTGTCAGTTACTGTAAATCCACTTCCAACTGCACCAAATGCCGGAACAGCCTCTGTTCAGTGTGGTACAGCCATACCTACTGTGGCTGTTTCAGATCCGAACGGTTTTACAACACCTGTATTTAAATGGTATGCTGATAATAGTACTACAACGGCATTGCAGTCAAGTACTTCAACTACATATACAACAGCTATAACATCTACTACTAATTTCTTCGTTTCAGTTGTTAACCCCGTAACAGGTTGTGAAAGCAACAGGACGCAGGTAACTGCAAATGTAAATACGCCCGATCCTATTACTGCTACAACTTCAAGCCCAACAGTTTGTCAAAACGGTTCTATAACACTGAATTACACTCAAACGGGAACTACCAATACTTACAATCAATTTTCGTGGGTTGCCAATCCGCCTGCTACTGCAGGAATTGCGAGTCCTACCAGTGCAAGCACCAGTGCTTCACCTACAACTACTGTGAATTATACTTATACCCTTACAGCTACAGAAACATCTACCGGTTGTATTGCTACTTCACAGGTTAGTGTAGGCGTAAATCCTAACCCTGTTATTGGTACTGTTACTGGGACACCAAATCCAGTTTGTAGTGGCAATACGGTGAATTTAACTGCAACGAGTGTTGGAGTTGTTGCAGGCACTGCATCTATTGGTGCCGGTGCTACAACCTCAAGTGCTAGCGGTGTAAGCATGTTCTCAGGATCATGGGGCGGCATTAAAACTCAGTATATAATTAAAGCATCGGAACTAACTGCGGCAAATGTTAAGCCGGGTGCCATTACTTCACTCGCATTTCAAACAAGTGGTGCGGCTGGACAGCAATACACTGGTTTTGCTATGAGTATTGGACATACTACCCAAACTGCCATGTCTATTCCTTTAATAGGTACAGGTTTAACGCAGGTTTATGCTGGTACAGAGGGTGCCAACAACGGATTTACCCCTGCGACCAGTGCTGTTAATACCTTAGTATTTGGAACAGGCGGAACAGCTTCGAGTTTTGTGTGGAATGGTACGGATAACATCGTTATTTCTTTCTGTTTCAGCACTGTATCCGGCGCTACTACCTCTAGTGCAACAACTATATTAGCTGACGACCCTGGCTTCACTTGCTCTGCATATGGAAAGAAAGATGCAACACTGCCCTCTGCATTTTGTCCATTGCTCACTTCTACTGATTTCGGAACATCATCAACTGCTACCAGCCGTCCTAAATTCATTATTGGTGGACAAGTGATTGGCAATAATGCTGCCGATTATACATGGACCTGGACTACTACACTTCCAGTTGGAACAGTTGCTAATGGTGCCTCCACTTCTCATGTTCCAACTACGACTTCTATTGTAACGGGAACATATACTGCTACTGCACTTTCCTCTTTGGGTTGTACAGCATCTGCGACAACTTCTACATTTACAGTTAATCCATTACCTGCTGTTCCAACGTCATTACTACCCTCAACACAGTGCGGACCGGGCGTTCCGACTGCACAGGTTGGTAACGGTTCAAACGGTAACTATCGCTGGTACTTAACTCCAACGGGGGGAACTGCACTTGCCGGTGAGGTAAATGATGTATTAACTGCCTATTCTATTTCATTGCCAACAACTTTCTACGTATCATCGGTAGATAATATTACCGGTTGCGAAGGCGGCAGAGTATCAATCTTAGCTGATGTGATTTCACCAGATCAGATAACAGCAGTTTCTAATGGTCCCGTATGTTTCAATAGCGCTGTAAATTTATCGATTACACAAACGGGAAGCAATCAGAACTATACATTTACGTGGACTGCCACTTCACCAAATAATGCTACAAGTGGTATTTCAGGCTCAGTTCCCGGGGCTCCGGTAACAGGCGCAGCATCAGTTACACCAACTGCAACAGGATCTTATACTTATCATGTTGCTGCAAACGATGGTCCTTGTAATGCAGTTGCTGATATAGTGGTTATTATTAACCCTAACCCGGTTATCGATAGTATCACTGCATTACCTGCTACTGTTTGTGAAGGATCAAGTTCAGTATTGAATGTGTACGCTGCAGGAATTGGAGCAGGTCCGCAAACGCAGCCTTCAGGCTATTGTACCGCTACGTTCAGCAATACAACCCGTGAGGATAATATTGGCCAGGTAACTTTTGCAGGCATCAATAACCCTGCCGTGCGCTCAACGCCACAGGCAAGCAATCCTAATGCAACTGCATTGTATACCGACTATACAGGCATTGCTGCCGGTATTGTCACTGCTGGAACAACATATCCATTTACATTATACCAGATTCATGGTACTACAGATCAAAGCGCCAACTTTGCCAATGTATATATTGATTTCAACAGGAACGGTGTGTTCACTGATGCTGGTGAAACATTTACGCTGAGCAAACCAGGCGCAACTTTCTATGAAGATTTTGTAGGGAACATTGCAATCCCAGCAACTGCAAAAGGAGGCATTACTAGAATGAGGGTAGTGATAAGAGAAGGCGCTATCACTACGCCTTGCGGAACCGTAGGTACATGGGGTGAAGCTGAAGACTACCTGTTAAACGTAACAGGTGTTATCCCTCAAAGCACTACGCTTAATTATCTCTGGGATAACGGTGCAGGTACAAGCAGTACAGCTACTGTAACCCCGGCTGCTGGCACCAGTAACTACACAGCAGTTGTTACTAATCCGTCTACTTCTTGCTTTACCACATCACCTATTGTCAGCGTAACTGTTAACGCATTACCAACTGCACCTGTCGCTACCCCTTCACAACAATGCGGAACAGGTATCCCAACTGCATCCGTAGCTGCTGGCGGAGGTGGTAATGGCGTATTCCATTGGTACCTAGTACCAACTGGTGGTACTGCCCTTGCCGGTGAAAACGGCACTTCATTGCAGAACTATACTATTTCAACACCAACCAGTTTCTATGTATCAGAATCAAGCGCCAACGGCTGTGAAAGTCCCCGTACACAGGTAGATGTTACCTTCGACCTCACACCGGATGAGTTGACTTTAACGCCAAGTGCCGCTACAATCTGTCTTGGTAATTCTTTCACTTTCACCGTAGGTCAAACCGGTGGAGCCAATAGCTATATATTCAACTATCCAAGTTTATCACATGTTGCCGGTAGCGGTATCAACATTCCTAATGTTGACGGTGTTGACTCAAGTCTTCTTGATGGTAATATCACTGTTACACCAACAGCAGCAGGTACTTACACTTACACCATTAAAGGATTTGATCCGGATAAGGGTTGTATCGCTTTTGCAACAACTACGGTGACTGTGCAGGCTTTGCCAAGCATTACCAGCTTTACTGTTACCCCGTCACCAGTATGTGAAGGAGCTACGCTTACCTTAACAGCTAAGTCAGTTGCAGGTGGTACTGGTACTGCAGCAGTTGGTACGGCAACTACCTTGTCAGGTAATACAGATTTAAATACTGCCTTTAATAACAGGTGGCCTTCTGCCCGTACACAGTTGTTGTACACTGCAACGGAATTACAGGCTGCAGGATTATTAGCTGGTAATATCACATCGATTGCATTTAACATCAACACGCTGGGAGATGCAGCTACCAATGCTAACTATAGGGTTAAGATCGGTAACACCGGGTTATCAGTACTTACAGCATTTGTAGACACTACAACAGGTTTCACCAATGTGTACAATCCTAAAACCTATACGCATACTGCAACTGGTTTACAAACCATCACCTTTGATGCGCCATTCGTTTGGGACGGTACTTCAAATATCATTGTACAGGTGGTGATGTCAGGCGCAGACATTACTAATAATGCTCAAACCTATTATACCGCTACAACAACTAACCAGGCGGCCTATACTTCAACAGCTTCAACCAATGCGGCAACATTAAGCCTCAACCGCTTGAATATCGTATTTGGAGGTTTTGTTGGAAATAATCTAACAGGTAATTATACCTGGGAATTTAATCCGGGAGCTATTTCCGGTGGTACGACTGGTGTAGCTACAACAACAGCAAGTGCAGGGGTAACTTCTTACACTGCTACAGCTACCAGCGCTCTGGGTTGTGCAAAAACAAGTGATCCTGTTAACATCACAGTTAACCCGGTACCGGTTGCACCAACAGCCACTCCTTCTACACAGTGCGGTAATGGTGTTCCAACAGCTTCTGTATCTGGCGCTGGTGGTACATACAAATGGTATAGTGCGGCAACAGGCGGTACTGTATTGCAAACCGGTGGAACAACATACACATCAATTATTTCTGCCCCAACTCACTTCTGGGTGTCTGAAACTTCAGCTGCTGGTTGCGAAGGTCCACGTGCAGATGTATTTGCAGATGTTACCACACCTCCAAATGTGGTTATCACACCTGCCGGTCCTACTACTTTCTGTGCGGGTGGAAGTGTTGGCCTTACTGCTTCAGGAACAGGTTACACTGATTTTTCATGGTCTCCTGCTGCTGGATTAGATGCTACGAATGTGGCAACAGTTACTGCAACTCCTTCTGTTACAACAACCTATATTGTTACTGCTTCGGGAGCGGGTTGTTCAAGTACCGGAACAATAACAGTTACGTCGAATCCTAATCCTTCAATTGACAGTATCAGCGCATTGCCTGCTACTATATGCGCCGGAGGTAATGCAACTTTAACTGCATTTACTAAAGTACCAACAACCTTCAATATTGGAGAGGTGAGTGAAACTGGTTTTGGTTCATTGAGTGGATATGGTATGTATTTTAAAACTACCACGGCCACCACAATTAATACTGTAGATATTTATCCTTCAACAGCAGGTACCCTGACTGTTCAATTAAGAAACGGAACAACAGTCGTGGATAGCAGGACATTCACAATCGTTGCAGGCGATATCAGTACTACGGTTGTTAAAACGCTTACACTTAATTTTAATGTCCCTGCAGGGGTTTCAGGGTGGAATATTTATTATCCTGATCTGGCAATAAACAGGGGACAGCTTTCTTATAACTATCCGTATGTTAGTAACGGCTTTACTATAAGTGGTAATACCCTTGATGGAGATAATCTAACATCAGGAGGTACCAGGTTTTATTTCTATAACTGGAATGTTACTGCTATTAGTTACGGTGCAGGCAGTTATAACTGGCAGTGGAATCCTGGTGCTATCGCAGCAAATATAGCTTCAGTTACGCCAGCGAGTACTACAGCTTATTCTGTAACAGCAACAGATCCTGTGACTTCATGTACCACCACTTCTGTTTCTAAAACCGTAACCGTTCAGGCTGTAGGTGCAAATGCGACATCTACACTGGCTGCACTTTGTGCTGGTGGTTCAACAACCTTGGCTGCAAATGCAACGGGTGGTGGGCCATTTACTTACTTGTGGGATGATGCGGCTGCTTCAACAACAGCAACCATCACTGTTAGTCCAACAGTTACTACTACCTACCAGGTAACTGTTAAAGATGCATGTAACAATCCTGTAACATCACAGGTTACTGTAACGGTAAATCCATTGCCAACCGTTTCTGTAAACGAACCCGGTGCTACAATTTGTTCACCTGCTACTTATTCTATCACTTCTACTACCAATGCAGCCAGTCCTTCTTACCAGTGGATTAAAGTACCTACCGGTCCTATTTCTGGTGCAGTTGCATCGGGTTATACAGCTTCCTCTACCGGCTTCTACACAGTTCGTGTTACAGACGGTGTTACTGGTTGTATCAACACAGCAGGAGTGTCAGCAGCAGTAACGGTAAATCCTTCACCATCAACTGTGACCGTTTCACCTGATATTGCTATCTGTAATGGTGGCAGCACGGTGTTAACTGCCAGCGGAGGTTCTACAGGTGGAAGCGGTACAGCTTCAATAGGTACTGCAACAACATTGTCAGGAAATACAGATGTTAATACTGCATTTAACAACAGGTGGCCGTCAGCACGTATACAATTACTCTATACAGCGGCAGAATTGCAAACTGCCGGTATTTCTGCGGGAAGCCTTACTTCCGCTGCATTTAACATCTCTACGCTGGGTGATGCCGCTACCAATGCTAACTACAGGATTAAGATTGGTAACACTGGTTTGAGCGCTTTAACTGGTTTTGTGGATACCACTTCCGGCTTTACTGATGTGTATACACCAAAAACATATACACACACAGCCTCAGGTTTACAGACGATTCCTTTTGATGCACCGTTCAACTGGGATGGCTCATCCAACATAATTATACAGGTAGCAATGTCAGGAGCCGATATTACCAATAATGCTCAAACCTTCTACACTGCTACGACTACTAATCAGGCTGCTTATACTTTAACTGCTTCAACAAATGCTGCCACGTTGAGCCTGAACCGTTTAAATATCGTGTTTGGTTACAACTCGGTTTCAGCACCTGTATGGTCATGGACACCAACAACAGGATTAACACCAAGCAATGCAGCTACGGTAACTGCAGCTCCAACTGCCAATACCACCTATACTGTGAAAGCTACAAACGGTTTCGGTTGCTTTAGTTCAGCCAATGTAACTGTTACCGTTAACCCGGTTACTGTTATAACAGTTGATGCTGCGCCTGCTACACAGTTAGTAGGTCAGAACACCACTGCTACTCCATTAACAGTTACAGCAACCGGTACCGGAACAGTCACTTACCAGTGGTTCTCCAATACCAGCAACAGTAATTCAGGTGGTACTCCAGCCGGCACGGGTGCCAGCTTTGCACCTCCTACTACTACCGTAGGTACACTTTACTACTACGCAGTAGCTACGGGTGATTGCGGAACTGCAACTTCTTCTGCAGTAAGAGTTGATGTAGTGAATGCCAATACCAACTTCTGGACAGCTGGTGCAGCTACTACCAACTGGAGTACAGCAGCCAACTGGTCACTCAACTCGGTGCCAACAACCCTGAACGATATCGTGATACCTACATCACCGGCAGGTGGTGCTATCTTCCCGGTATTGACTGCCGCAGCAAATGCTAAAAATGTACTCATCAATGCAAATGCTACCATTTCATTAGGCGGTAATACACTTACATTAAGTGGTGGAGTTTCAGGTACGGGCAGGTTTATCGGTTCTGCTACATCCAGCCTGGTGATAGGCGGCGCTTCAACGCTCAACTTCAACAGTGGTACAGCAGCAACAATTAAAAACCTTACCATCAATGCAGGAACAACCACTTTGGGTACGGCACTTGATATTACTGGCGGGGCCGGAAGCATCAATACTTCTGGTACTGTAACAGTTGCGCCGAGCGCTACGCTGGCATCAGGTGGATTCCTTACATTCAAATCAAACCAATTCGGTACTGCACGCCTCGCTTCAGGTAACGTTACCGGCGATGTAACTGTAGAAAGATACATTCCGGGTAATGCACAAAGAGCCTGGAGAATGTTGTCTGTTCCAACCAAGGGCCTTCAGAAGATCAAGCAGGCATGGCAGGAAAGTGGCAACGCCAATAACTTTAATCCAAAACCAGGTTTTGGTACAGAGATCACCTCAAATGTTGGTCCGTATGCAACCATGCTGGCCAATGGATTTGATGAGCTCACCGCAAAAGCATCTATGCAGCGCTGGAATTCGGCTGGTGGATCATGGCTTGATATTACTGCTACACAGGGTGCCGGTTCTATCGGAAATATTGAATCGATCAAAGGATATGCGATCTATGTAAGGGGAGACAGAACGCAGCTTGCTTCAGGCGCTGTAACATCTACTACTCCTACTACATTGCGTACAACCGGTACTTTGTACATCGGCGACCAGGCTGCTATTCCAGTTGCAGCCAGCAAATTCGACCTGATCGGTAACACGTATGTATCGCCAATCGACTTCCTTGGATTGACAAGAACCAACATGGTAAATACTTTCTACCTGTGGGATCCAAAACTGGTGGTAGGTACTGCACCAAACCAGTCATTGGGCGGATATGTTACCTTCAGTCTTACCAATGGATTTGTAGGCGTTCCTAATTCGAGCAGCTATGGTATTACTCCACGTACTACCATTCAAAGTGGTGAGGCCTTCATGGTACAGGCAAATGCAGGTGGTGGTAGCATTCAGCTAAAAGAAACTGCTAAGGTTGCCGGAGATGGATTGAACTACTTCAGGCCGGCTGCAGGATTTGAGAAACTGAAAGCTAACCTGTACACGGTAGCTTCCGATAATACCGCAACGATGGCAGATGCAAACGTATCAGTATTCAATGATGCTTTCTCTAACAGCGTTGATGGTGACGATGCGGTTAAATTGACCAATGCAGGTGAAAACTTCTCCATCTACAGGGAAAACAAAAACCTGGTGATTGAAGGAAGGCAGGCCATTGCTGATTACGACACTACATACTTTAATATGTGGAATATGCAGCAGGGCAAACAGTACAGGATGGAATTGATCACAGAGCAGATGGATATACCTGGATTAACTGGTTACCTGGTAGATAACTACCTGGGAACATCAACAGCGTTGAATATGACAGGCACCATGAACTATGACTTCACCATCACTACTGCCAATGCTGCTTCTTCAGCGATCGACAGGTTCAAAGTAGTGTACAGGCAGGTACAGGCTGGTCCGCTTCCTGTAAGCTTTATCAGTATCGGTGCCAATAAAGTAGGTGCTGCTGTAAAAGTTGAATGGAAGGTATCTGCTGAAAGGGGTATCAAACGTTACGAAGTAGAGCGCTCTGCTGACGGTAGTAAATTCGCCACCGCTGGTTCTGTGACCGCTACTGGTAATAGCAGTACCGACCTTAGCTACGCCTGGATGGATGTAACGCCGCTTACCGGCACCAATTTCTACAGAATTAAGAGCGTAGGTGTTGCTGGTGAGGTAAAATACACTAATATTGTAAAAGTTTCTATTGGAGATGTGAAACCTTCGTTTACCATCGCTCCAAACCCTGTTGAAGGAAGTACAGTTAACCTTCAGTTCAAAAACCAGGCGGCGGGCAGGTACAGTGTTAGGTTGCTTTCAAATGCTGGTCAGATCGTATTTACTACGATAGCTGAACATGCAGGTGGAAACAGCACTCAAATTATAAGTCTGCCGGTTACTATTGCCCGTGGTTCTTATCAAATTGAGATCATAGCTCCTGATAAAACAACAAGAGAAGTTCAAAATTTATTCATTAATACAATCAAATAAAGCAAACAATGATTTCTAAAGCAATTGTATCAGCAACGTCTTTCAAAAAAAGACTTTTAAAACTGGTTGTTACAGCGGTAGCGTTACTGGTAACACCTGCAATTGGAATTTGCCAGATCGTTCCACCAAATGATAACGGTGGAAACCCTGAAGTTCCATTTGACAACAACATGAACCTGATGTTTTTAGCTGCTGGTATTCTATTCGCAGTTATCATCACCGTTAGGCAATTGCGCAAGAGATCTTCAGCAACTGCTTAATTAAGTACCTGATTAAATATCGTAATGCACCTCTCAATGGGGTGCATTACGTGTTTGTAGTAGCCTTTACCAGGCACTTTGAAGCAAGGCGGTTGACTCTTGCTGGTTGCTCTAATGCAGAGCGCTGATTGCTTTTCGCAGGGCGGTAGTAATAAATTTCAAAATTTCTATACAACGATTGTAGAGGCACCTGAGCTTCTCTGATTTGTCGCTGGAATGAGTATTTTAAACTAATTCCTTCTTTCTTCGAATATGGCGAACCCCAATCAATTTTTTGCTGATTACGCCGGCTTTTCTTCACAATGGACACCCCTGATATGGTTTATAAGACAATGCTATTTTGCGCCTTTAATAAGCTGTTATCAAATAGTTAAAGAATTGTATTGTTTTTTGGTTTTAAAAAATTATCTTGCTTGCAGTTTTTGTTAATTTACCCAATTCCAATCCCTGTTTGAAACTTCGTAGCAGCCCAAAGAGTATCCCAAATTGAACTTTTCTCTGGTATTTCCGGAGTTTTTTTATGTTTTTTAATAACCGTACACTCAAAAGCACAATTATTCTTGTATGAAGAAAATCTACTTACTATCCCTGTTGATTGTTGTTTTTTCCGGTCTTCAAAGGCTTAAAGCCCAGGTGAATGTTTCGGCAACAAGCGGAACTTTAACCGGAACCTACACTACCCTGAGAGCTGCATTTGATGCGATCAATATCGGAACCCATAAGGGTGATATTATTATCGACATCAGCGGTAACACCAATGAAGGTGCTACACCTGCTACGCTTAACAGTGGAGATGCAGACCCTACAAGCTTCAGTTCGCTTTTGATAGAGCCCGTGGTAGATGGCGTAACCATTTCAGGTAACCCTGGTGCAGGTTTTGGGGTGATACAATTGAATGGTGCAGACAATGTAGTGATATATGGCGATAACCCCAATACGGCAGGTGACAATCGAAATCTTACGATTGCCAACACTTCAGCAGCCAGTGCTGCTTATACTTCCGTGATCAGGCTTGCGACAAGACCAACCGCTGTTACAGGTACCGACAATAACTTCATCATAAATTGTATACTTACAGGTAACGTTACTTCCGGTAATGCCTCGGGCACTACTGCTACCACCAGTTCCGCCAATACCAGTTTTGGTATCTATTGTGGTGGTAATGCCGGTACTACCAGTGCTTTGCCACCGGTTGCCATCGTATCTGAAACAGCCAACCCCGCTGCTGCCGGTACTACTATTAATAACCTGGTGATCGATAATAACCAGATTATCCAGGTAGGAAGGGGAATTGGTTTCAACGGTGCGGCCAGTACTGTTTCTTCTTCACTTACGATCACGAGAAATATTATTGGAGGAAACACTGTTATAGCGCCTTATCCATATACAGCGCCTGCATCTACAGTGTACTCCAAGGGTATATGGGTAGCTGGTACAGATGCGGTATCGATCAGCGGGAATACAATTCAGAACATTCTTTCTTACCTGTCAACCTCTATAGTTGGTATTGAATTGAACAGTGCAATCGGATCCAGTTTGATTGATATATCAGGCAATACCATAACAAGGGTAGTAAACAACAGTGCCAATAATGATGCCTTTGGTGTGTTGATCAGTTCTGCTTCCAATAAATTTACCATCACCGGCAATGCGATTTCTGTTGTTGAAAATAGCGCTACTACTTCTGTGGCAGGTATCAAGATCGCAACAGCGGGCGGACAGGCTGTCATCAGCCAAAATAAGGTATCAGGTATCAATTCAAGAAATACCGGTGGGTATGGTGCTTTTGGTATCCAGTTGGCTACAGCAGCCAACGGAGCAGAGATCAATAATAACTTTGTTTTTGACATCATGAATATTGGAAGCAGCAGTTTCAATAATACCGACAATGCAGCGGGTATTATTATCGGAAGCGGCATCAACCATAAAATATATCATAATTCCATTAGCTTATATGGTGCCAACAGCGGTGCCGGGCCTAACCTGATGTCGTGTTTGCATGTTACTTCCAATTCAATAACAGGCCTGGATATACGAAACAATATTTTTTCCAACACCGTAACAAGTGCCGGTGTTAGTGATGCGCATGTGTGTTTATACCTTCCATTTTCTGCCGCCGGCATGGGCTACACCATCAATAACAACGCTTATTATACGGGTGGTGTATCGGGCAAACACGGTATTGCCCATGTAATTGCAACTTCTTATACAGCGGCAGACATTTATGATGTAGCCAGTTTTAACCCGCTTTCTACCGGCGGTGTTACCAACTTCAGGAATTATTCTTCCGCCATGGGCAATAGTCTGAATGACTTTGCTTCTTTTGGAAGTACGGCACCTGCTCCTTTTACATCTGTAACTGATCTTCATATCCCGGCTGCCACTTCTACCAGGCTAGAATCGGGTGGAACACCAGTAGGAATTGCTGTTGATATCGACAATGCTGCAAGGAGCGGCTCTGCTCCGGATATTGGAGCTGATGAATTTGTAGGTACTCCACAGGATCTTACGCCTCCGTTAATCACATATACGCCGCTTGCGGGCACCTGTACACTTGGTAACCGCACATTAAGTGCCACTATTAAAGATGCCAGCGGTGTACCCACTTCCGGAGGTGGTCTTCCAGTACTTTATTATAAGATCAATGCTGGTGCTTACATACCTGTTACAGGCGTTTCCGCAGGCGGAGGAATATATAATTTCACTTTCGGAGGCGCAGCGATTGTGGGAGACGTAGTATCATACTATATCGTAGCGCAGGATAATGCAGCAACGCCTAATGTAATATCGAATTCATCTGTCGGGGCAGGACCTTTTACAGCAACTCCGCCGGCCGCAACTACTCCACCAACCACCCCGGATTCTTATGGCGTACAAAATGCGCTGGCACCGGGATCCTATACAGTAGGTATTGCAGGAGCTTATCCAACATTGACAGCCGCAGTAAATGCATATAATACTTCCTGTCTCAGTGGCCCGGTTACGTTTTTATTAAAGGATGCTACCTATCCATCAGAAACTTTCCCGATCGTTATAGGTAACCCTGTTGCAAGTGCAGTCAATACGTTAACCATCAAGCCCAATGTGGGTATTACGGCAACCATTTCCGGTGCTTCTCCTGTTGCCCTGATCAAATTGAATGGTGCCGATTATGTTACCATAGACGGATCTAATTCTGGTGGTACCAGTCAGAATCTTACCATCACCAATACTGATCCGGGTACCAGTTCAGCCGTGATATGGGTGGCGAGCGCCTCTTCAACAAATGGTGCAACCAATAATACGGTAAAAAACTGTATCATTACCGGTAATGCCAGCACCACTACATTTGGAGGTATCATTTCTTCAGGCGGGGTAACCATTGCAACTGCTGCCGAAACCGCCAATACCAATAATACGTACCAGAACAATAATATTACGACCGTATTTGTTGGTATAGGATTGTATGGGGCTGTTGCAGGTGATAACGCTAATACCATCAGCAACAGTAAGATCGGTTCGGTGAACGTTCCGGAAAAATTGGGTTTCAGGGGTATTTACATCTCTAACCAAAATAATGTGAGCGTTACCAATAACAATGTATTGGGGATTGCATCAAATATCAATAGTTCCACTACCCGTACAGAACCACCGGGAGGTATTATTGTAAAGGGAGTTTGTACCAATGGTATTATTAACTCAAACAACATCTCTGATTGTACCAACAGCAGTACTGGTGGATGGCCTGTTCATGGTCTTACCCTTGGCTCAAGCACAGCTAATACAGGGCTTAAAGTATATAACAACTTTATCCGTGATGTATTCAGCTACGGATGGCCATCTATTGTATCGGATAATGGGCATGGAATAGGTATCATTTCAGGCGGTGGTTATAATATATATTATAACTCGGTCAATCTTTCCGTTAACCAGGGAAATCCCAGCGGTACCATTAGTTCGGCCATCTATATTCTTTCAGGCGCAGGACAGCTCACCATCAAAAATAATATTTTCAGTAACCAGCAGACAAGTAATGTCAGGTATTCGATCTATTCTGAAGGAAGCAATACTGCTTTTACGCTGATCGACAATAATGATTACTATACAACGGGTGCTTCGCTTGGTTTTATATCAACCACCAGGGCAAATTTGGCCGCATGGCAGAGTGGTACCGGCGCCGATGGTAATTCAGTGTCTGTTGATCCGGTATTTATCTCCTCCAGTAACCTGCATTTAAAAACAACTTCGCCAAGTTCAACCCTGAACGGGCAGGCATTGCCGGTTGCAGGAATTCCGCTGGATATTGACGGGGATATAAGAAATCTTACCACCCCGGATATTGGTGCGGATGAATTTACCCCGGATCCCTGCGGTGGTGTGATCACGGCCGGTACAGTTACTGCATCTCAAACATCTGTATGCGTTTCTGCAGGTGTGGTATTTGCTTCTACCGCCTTCAGTACCGGTACAGGAATGACATACCAGTGGGAATCCTCACCAGACAACGCCAGTTGGTCTCCAATACCAGGGGAAACCAACCCTTCTGGTGTAAATATCGCTATCAGCACAACTATTTATATCAGGTTGTCTGTAACCTGTACGCTAACCAGCACTACTGCCAGTTCGGGTGGTATTCTGGTTACAGTTAATAATCCTACCATTGTATCAAGTGCCGGTGCAAGCGTGTGCGGACAGGGAACTGTTGGCCTTTCTGCAACAGGTTCTGCCGGTACTACTGTGTATTGGTATAGCGCATTAACCGGGGGAACTCCTTTGGCCAGCGGAGCAGGTTATACCACACCACTCATCAATGCCACCACCACTTACTATGCCGAAGCAGTGGCAGGAGCTTCATTGGGAACTGCCGGCCCTGCATCACCTACAGCGCAGGGAGGTACCATCGGTACCCAAACAGTAAGCTGGGAAGTTTACTTTGATGTGATCCAGGCAACTACTTTAATAAGTGTAGATGTGTTCCCAATTACATCAGGCCAAACATCTACGTTGAATGTATATAATTCTGCTGATGTACTGCTCGCCAGCATTCCTTACACCACTACCGTTTCGGGTGGTGCTACGGCCCAAACAATTCCTATTAATATTGCTTTACCAATAGGCGCAGGTTATTACCTGTATGCACCAGGTGGAATTCCTTCAAGCGGCCTAAGCAGGAATACCTCCAACGGGACGTATCCATATACTTCAAGCGCTATTAATATTACGGGTAATGGCTTTACACAAGACTACTATATGTGCTATTACAATTTCCAGTTCTCAAGCGGCTGCCCTTCAGCACCAAGAACTGCTATAGTAGCTACTGTAACGCCACCACCTGCATTTACCTTACCTACAGCTACGCCTGCAACGGTTTGCGAAAGCTTTTCTTCGAACCTGAATGCAACAGATGCTGATTATACCGGCTATTCATGGGCACCAACACTTGGGTTAAGCAATCCTTTAATCGCTAACCCGGTGGCCACGCCTGCAGCAACTACCACCTATACTGTTACAGCAACAAACGGAGTATGTACTACCAGCGCTGATGTTACAGTTACTGTAAATCCGATACCAGGCGCTTTAACCATTGCCCCGGCGGCGCCAACTGTTTGTATAGGATCTACACAAATGCTTACTGCATCCGGTGGTGCAGGAAATTTTTTCAGGGAACGTTTTGAAGCATTCCCAATCAGCAAATTCACTGTTACCGGAACCGGTTTAACAGAGAGTCAGAATTCAACTTATTACCAGGAAGGTACCAAGTCGGTGTTGTTGAATTATAGCAACTTTATGAACACCGCAAGCCCGGGTTCTTATGAAATGACAAATGATGTTAATCTTTCATTATACTCCAATTCGGTACTTACTTTCCAGCATATCTGTGCAACTGAAAGTAATGGATCTGCTGACTGGGATTTCGGTTATGTAGAATACTCAACTGATGGAGGTACAAACTGGACTGCATTCCCTTCGAGCAGTTATACAGGAAGTGGTACGCTTAAGAATGGTGTTGTGAGCTTTGACAAATCAAGTTATGCAGACTGGGATGCACAGTTTACAACCAGCGGTTCTACACCCGGAGCCGGACCTGCAACTGCTTTGTGGAAATTGGAAACAATTGACTTATCGGCCTGGCAGTCCAGTACCCAGTTTAAAGTAAGATTCAGGATAAAATCAGATGCCAGCGTGGTATACTACGGTTGGTTAATTGATGATGTGAAGTTAAACGGTCAGGCTTCTATTACCTGGGCGCCCATTACCGAACTGTATACTGATCCGGGAGCAACAATTGCCTATGGAGCCGGCACCAATCACCCGGTGGTTTATACAAAACCCAGTGCCACAAATACATATGTAGCAACTGCTTCCTTTGGAACCTGCAGTGTTACAAAAAGTGTTGTAGCTACAGTTACAAGTAACCCGATCAGTCTTACGATTGCTGCAGCACCTTCCACCACAATATGCGGTGGTGATACGGTTGACCTGAGCATTACGGCACAAAACATACAGGGATCTCTTAACCCATTATACGACTGGAGACTCAATGGCACTACGATAACAGGATCTGCGACTGCAGGTTCCAGTGTAGGTACCACGGTAACAGTGGCCAGTACTGCTACGTTATATCCCGGTATGAAGGTTACTGTAACGGCTGGTGTTGGCGCATTTGCGATCGATACAAGAATTGTAGCAATTTTAAGCTCAACCCAGTTTACCATTAGTGCTGTTCCAATTGCCGGCCTTGCAGGCGCAACTATTTCTGCTACGGCCAGTGGTAAAACGGTTACCACGCTCAGGTTTGGCGGCTTATCAAATGGTGATGTAATTACTTGTGCGCTCACTGTTGGTGGCGTTAGTTGTGTGCCTGTGAATCCGGTTACCAGTAACTCCATTTCATTTACAGTGAATCCAACTACTGCTACAAGTGTAAGTATTGCTGCAGTACCTGGAAGCACGATTTGTGCCGGCACATCGGTAACATTTACTGCAACTCCCGTTAACGGTGGAGCAGCACCAACTTATGAGTGGTTTATTAATGGAACGTCCCAGGGAGCTCCTGCTTTGGCAAATACTTTTACTTCAGCTGCGCTTACCAACGGCCAGGTTGTTACATGCAGGATGATCTCAAATGCACTTAACTGTCCATTCCCTAAAGCTCCGTTGAGTGCCGGCATTACAATGACGGTTAATCCATCATTCCCAGTTTCAGTAACCATTACATCTGTTCCGGCCCCTTCAGGGACCACCGTAAATATATGTAACGGAACATCTGTAACCTTCACTGCTACCCCAACAAACGGAGGTGTAACGCCTACCTACCAATGGTATGTAGGTGCAGTTCCCGTGGGAGTCAATAGTCCTACCTATACCACCAACACATTGGCTGACCTTGATTTGGTTACCTGTGTTGTTACTTCAAGTCTTGCAAGTTGTGCAATCGGAAATCCGGCCACTTCAAATACTTTAGACATTGCTGTTACTTCACTTACAGCGTCAGTAACGATTACGCCTGTTACAGCAGTTTGTGCAGGTACCTCAAAAACATTCACCGCCACGCCAACCAATGGTGGCGGCACACCTAGCTATCAATGGTATGTAAATGCTTTCCCGGTTGGTGCAAATTTGCCAACATATACTTATACCCCGGTAAATGGAGATGTCATTGCAGTTGATATGACTACCAGCCTGAGTTGTGCGACACCTGTGCCTGCTACAACATCTATTACCCAAACAGTAAATGCGAATCCTACTGCCAGTATCCCGGGCAGCCCGGGCACGCTTTGTAACTCCGGTACAATACCATTCCTGATGAATGGTACACTTGCAGCGGGAAGCGGAACCATCTCTACCATCCAGTGGAGGCTCGGTGGGGTGAACGTAGCGGGAGCTACGGCTGCTGATTACGCTACCCTCACACCAGGCAGTTATGATGTGGTAGTTTTCAATTCAAATGGCTGTTCTGTTACATCGGCTCCATTCGTACTTAATCCTGCAGGGCCAGTGCTAATGTCCGGGGCTTATACCATTGGGGCTATCACTGCAACGGGCGCTTCATCCGTTGGTACAACCATTACTGTAGCAACTACTGCCAACCTTGTAACAGGTGCGTTGCTCAGCAAAGTGTCGGGTGTTGGTACTTTTGCCGCCAATACAGTCATTACAAGTATTGTGAATGGAACTACATTCACTGTAAATAATACACCTACGGTTGCGCTTTCAGGTGCTGCCATCGCAGGAACAACCTGTACCAACTATCCCAGTTTTGTCAGCGCAATTACTGACCTCAACACAAGGTCGATCAATGGAGCCTGTACATTTAATGTAACACCTGGCTATGTTGAAAATCTGTCAGCCAAAATGGTTGCACTGGGTAATGCAACATTGAATGCGGCCGCTGCCACCCGCTCAATTACTTTTCAGAAGAATGGGGCAGGAGTGAATCCTAAAATTGTAGCATATACCGGTGGAACAGCAACGCCTGCGTCAAATTTACCTGACGGAATATTCACGATCTCAGGAACAGACAATGTTACAATTGATGCCATCGACCTGGAGGAAAATGCGGCGAACGTTGCTAATCCGGCGACAATGGAATACGGGTATGGTTTATTTAAATTAGCAGCAGGTGATGGGGTACAAAACAACACCATCAAAAATTGTACTGTTACACTAAACCGTACAAACAATGCGCTGGGGGTTACTCCAATGGGCGATGGTTCGGTAGGTATACTTCTTATCAATGCTACCCCTACCGGGGCCATCACGGCGCTAACGCCTACCAACGGAGGAACTGTCGCTACTAATGGATCGAACTCTTCTAATAAATTTTATGCAAATACAATTCAAAATTGCAATACCGGTATTTATTTATCAGGATATCCTGCGGTAGCGGGTGTTGGACCTGCACCTACTGCAACAAGCTTCCTTGGAGATTTAGGAAATGATGTTGGAGGTGCTATTCTTGCCAACGGAAATACCATTCAGAACTTCGGTTCCGGTGGCGCAAATAGTGCGGTTGGTATAAGGGCAACCAATCAATGGAGTGCAAACCTGTCGTATAATACAATTAACAACAACGTTTCAATTACAAATCATGCAGGTGCTTTAAGAGGAATTTCTGCTGAATCCGGAACTTCTGCAAGCGCAACAATCAACAATAATGTTGTTACTGTAAAGGGTGGGGGTACTACTACTGCTGTAGTTGGGATTGCGAATGGTATTGGAGCGACAGCGGCGGCTAATACAGTCCAGATAAATAACAATTCGGTTACCGGCACATATAATACAGCTACTACGGGTACTTTGACAGGTATTTCAAATACGGCGCTTGTTACCAACCTAAGTTTGAATACCAACCAAATCCTTAACCTGGCAATGACTGGAACGGGAACTTTTATAGGTATCGAAAATACGGCTGCTATTCCGGGAACCTATACTGTTAACAGCAATACAATAACAGGTAATTCAAAGAATGGCACCGGTACAATGACTTTGATTGCTGCGGGTGCACCGACTACAAATTTAAGTATCAACAGCAATAATCTTTCTAATAACACAGTTACCGGAGGTGCTGCAGCAGTTACATTGAACTGTATCACTAACGCTGGTACCTCTACCTACACAGTGAATTCCAATACAATCTCCAATAATTCTGTAACCGGCATGAGCGGTGCAGCCGTTGCTACCATTTTGGGATATACCAATACTGCCGGTCTGCAAAACGAAACAGTATCCGGCAATACGATCAGTAATCTTTTTGTAACAGGTACTTCTACAGGTGTCCAGGTCATAAGGGGCATCACTCATAATACTTCAGCCTCTGCCACCCGTACTGTTAGTTTAAACACTGTTTTCAACCTGTATTCAAGTGCTGCAATGAGTGCAGCAATAGCTGGTATTCAAAGTCAGCTCGGTGGTACAGTTACCATTTCAAGAAACTGGATATATAATTTGTTCCCGGGCCAGAGTATTACCGCCGGCTCCTTTGCAAAAGGCATCGCAATACTGAACGGTACTGCAGTTACAGCCTCAAATAATATGATAGCGCTGGATCTGTCTTTAGCTGCCGCTACAACATCCTCAGTGGCAACTGATGCAAAATTGACAGGAGCAAATTCTTTGATCGGAATTGATATGACCTCGGCAGCAGCAAACACGGCCATTAATTTATATTTTAACTCCATCAGGCTGGCGGGTACTGGGGCTGCTGGTTTCGGTTCAAGTGCTGTTTTCCATACAGCCAGTGCTACCGCCACTACCGCAGCGCTTACCATGACAAATAATATCTTGGACAATGAGAGTACACCGAATGGAGGATTGGCAGTTGCATACAGGCGAAGCGCAGGTGGAGCCGGCACACTGGCAAACTATGCCGGAGGTGCAACGAACCTTTTCTATGCAGGTACACCCGGGGCAAATAATCTGATCTATTCTGATGGTACATCATCAGCACAAACGCTTGCTGCATATACCGGAGGTGTATTCACCGCAGGTACAATTGCGCCGAGGGATGCGGCCTCTCAAACTGATGCAACATCATTCTTCAGCCAGACAGACCTGCACGTAAACGTAGCAGATAACTGTGCAATCAGCGGTACTGGAACTGCAATAGCGATTACAGTTGATTTCGACAATGCGCTGAGGAGCAGTCCTCCGGATATCGGTGCTGATGAATTTGTAGGTACGGGAACTACAGGTACCTGGGCAGGTGTGAACACTAACTGGAACGATCCGTTGAACTGGTGCGGTGGTGTACCAACAGCGGCCAGCAATGTAACCATACCAACAGCTCCGAATTATCCAAATATTACAGGTATTACCGCTCTGGCAAATAATATTACCATTACCGGCTCTGGCACAATAACGGTAGCTGCAACCGGAACTTTGAAAATCGCCGGGGCCATTGTGAGTACCCCTGATGCAATAGACGCCACTGCAGGTACAGTAGAATTCAGTGGCACGGCGGCTCAAACACTCAGGGCCAATTACTTTAACACGGCAAACATTGCAAAGCTTGTCAACAGCAATACCAGTGCCGGTGGATTGACCATTGATAATACCGGCGCTATGCTGAACATTACCAATGAAGTGAATTTTGGTGCGAACAACAACCAGAAATTAAACACCAGCAACCTGCTTACCTTAAGGAGTACCGCAACGGCCACTGCAAGAATCGCAGACGTAACGCTAAACAGTACCCGAACAGGAAATGACGTGGTTGGAAAAGTTGTAATAGAAAGGTATGTGCCTGCAAAAAGGGCCTGGAGGTTGTTGACCGCTCCTGTTAAATCTTCTACACTGCCAACACCAACGATCTATAATAACTGGCAGGAAAGTTCCAGATCATTCCCATTGGGTACACTGGCCGATCCTGTTCCAGGATATGGTACGCATGTATCCTTTGGTAACAACGTTGGAACCTTCGATCAAAACAATACCAACAATGCTTCTATTTTCTATCTGACTGCAACAGGATGGAATGGGGTACCAACAAATACCAGTTTAACCGGCATCGGCTTAAACCAGGGTGTGATCACCGACCAGCCGGCTTATATGCTGTTCGTGAGAGGTGACAGGTCAACCAATCTTGCATTGGGTACCAATGCACCTGCAAGTCCTACCACATTGCGTACTACGGGTGATATCAATGTTACGAGCAATGCGGCTGCTCCGCTGGTACTTACCGGAACAGGTGCATTACCTACCGGACCAAACTTTAGCTATGTATTTTCTAACCCTTATCCTTCAGCGATCAGTTTTGAAAAGATCTTTCTTGATCCGTTGAATGCGGGTATGCCTAACACCTTCTATGTATGGGATGCGAATATTACCGGAAGCAACGGTGTTGGTGGCTGGATCACAGTAACCAGGACAGGCGTAGGTACATATGTCACTGCACCGATTAGTGTACCAAGTTTGCTTACTGGTGAAATACAGTCGGGTATGGCCTTTGCCATTGTTTACCCATCGGGACCGGCACCTTTACTGCGTTACAAAGAAGCCTTTAAAGTGTCAGGAAGCAATATCTCACTTTACAGGCCAACCCTGAACCAGTTACGTACTACGCTGATAGCCAAAAATGCGGATGGTACTGCATCTGTAAATGACGGAACGCTTATTTGCATCGGTGGTGCGTTTGACAACAAAGCAGACAAAGATGATGCGAACAAGATGCTGAACTTTACGGAGAATATCAGCATGGTTAAAGGCGATATCGACCTGTCTATTGAAAAGAGAAGTTCTATAAGTGACAATGACACGGTATTCTTCAAATTTTCAAAAATGAAGACGAAGAGTTACAGCCTGGCATTTGACCTGGATGGAATGGGAACAGATGGCAAAACAGCGATACTGGAAGACCTTTACCTGGGAACTAAAACCATACTGGACATGGAAGGAAGTACCAGTTATGATTTCAGCGTTGTATTGAATACGCCGTCTGCAGATCCAAAACGTTTCAGGATCGTGTTTAAAAAGCTGGTTCAATACAGCAAGATCGATGCACATATTATCAATTCGGATGTTTCAGTTGACTGGAATGTGAATACAGAGTTCAATATCCATCATTATGTGGTAGAACGCTCTGCTGATGGAAATAACTATGATGCAGTAGGCACCCAGTTGAGTACCGGCAATGTAGAAACCGGCAAAAGCTATTCATTGCTGGACCTTAACCCTGCACCTGGTGTTTACTATTACAGGATCAAGTGTATTGGTAACAATGGCGCCGTTGTTTACAGCGACAGGGTTAAGATGACCATCGTGAAGGGAAGTCCGGCCATGTTTGTATTCCCTAACCCGGTAACCAACAATGTCATCGGGTTACAGATGAACAAAATGCCGGCTGGTGTATACGAAACGGTGCTGATGAGCGAAGATGGCAAGGTGATCAACCGGGGCCGTATTGCCCATGCCGGGGGAACTTCCACAGAATCGATCAGGCCTAAAGGTGCCCTCATCAATGGATCTTATCGCCTGGAAGTGATCGCACCGGATAAAACTACTTCTACCCTGAGCGTAATTGTTCAAACCAGGTAATAAAGCATAAAAAGCCGGTTAATTGCTGGCTTACTCACCTGTAAAACCTGCAACTCCTCAGTGAGTTGCAGGTTTTTTATTGCACACATGCGAAATAATGCATATTAATTTTCGTTTATTGGAAACGGCAGGCAGAAACCATGCATTATAGCCGGGCTTCCGGGTGAGTAATTAATATGCTCAGCTGGTCCCAATCTTCCCAGGTGTGTTGTGATCCCGGGAAAATTAATTCATTGGAAAACCCTGAATCTGCCTATATTTGCAATGCAATACCCTTGTAAAACGCTGGAGAATTCTACTATCCCACAAAAATCTGCAAGCTCTTTTGAGAGAGCCTTTAAGTTTGATGTTCCTGCAACCTTAATGACCGTACTTTAATCTTAATGTAGTTACTATGGCAAGAATTTATTTATTCATACTGCTGCTGCTGGCTTGTTCCGGAGTATCTGTTGCGCAAACAACATATACCTGGGTGGGTACAGCTGTTGGTGATTACCAGGTAAGTTCAAATTGGTCGCCTGTAAGGGGAGCACCGCTTCCAAATGATATTTTGGCTTTCAATGCCACTGTACCGCTTACAATCGCCAATACACCTAACCAAACGATTGGCGCTGTACGAATACTGTCGGGTACCAGTACTGTTACATTTACTACCAATGTAGTAACAAACGTACTTTCCTTAGGGGCTGCAACACCATTGATCTATTCAACAGCCGGAAGCATTTACGCCGGTGATCTGCTTACGATATCTTTAACCAATGCTGCTGCTTTCAGCATCAGCGCCGGAACATTTGGTATAGCGCCCAGTACGGGTGGAAAGGTATCACTTAATAGTGCCATTACATTATCCGGGGGCATGCTTGATTTTGATGTGGCGGGTACGGGCGGAACTACCATCAATGCCGGTGGATCGATTACATTTGTCTCAGGTACTTTTAATTGTTCCAATGCCAGTGCCCTTACCTGGGCAACAGGTTCCAACTACTACCATGCTGTAAGCGGTGCTTCGGCTTCGTCTATCCCTGTTAGTTACTGGGCGGGAGGATCTACCTGTAATATCACGGGATTAAATGGGGGTACTGTTGCACCTACAGGATTTACCAGCGCTCCATTTTCTAATTTAGTGTGGAATTGTGCATCACAGGCAGGTAATATTGACCTTGATTTCCTTGGTAGTCCCGTAAATATCGCCAATACATTCACCGTAACAAGTACAGGGAGTTTTGCGCTCAGAATAGGAGGAGCCGCTGCCAGCACTGTCAATACTGCCGCTTATACACAATCGGGCGGTAGCCTCGTTTTACAGTCTTCTACGGGAACAACCAACTTTAATGTAAACGGTAATTTTTCACAAACTGGTGGCACAATGGATTTTGCCGGTAGCGGGGCCGCAATAGCTACTGCAACGCTGGCTGTAAAAGGAAGCCTGACGAAAGGAGCCGGCTCCACCTGGTCATCAACCAGTACCAATACAGCATCGGTCATGAATATCCAGTTTACAGGCAATTCATCACAGGTGGTAAATATTGCAGGCACCTGGAATAACCCTGCTGCCGGCCGTTGTAACATTATTAATAATAATACGGATCCAACCGGTGTTTCCGTAAACTCGGGCACTTTAAAGGTTGTGAATATAAATAATGCTTCACCGGCAACCTGCACCAATTCCGGCAATTTTACCGGAACAGGGGCTATTGTGTATTCCGGCTCAGGCCTGGGAGCCGGTAATTTTACACTTATTTACAGTGGCACCATTACACAAATCGCTTCAACAGTAGAGTTTCCGCTGGCAAATGGCCCCGCTAATTTAACTATCAGCGGTTCGATAGCCGTCGGTTTTCCTGCTGGCTTTAACAGGAGTATTACCGGCACACTAACGATGCTTTCAGGAGGCATTGCAATTGGTGCTGGCAATACGCTTTCTTTAACCAATGCCATCCTTGGCAGCCAGCTTTCTTATACGGCGGGCTTTATTACCAGCGGTACGCTTAGCAGGCGTTTTCCTACCAGCGGTTTGCCTACTTCGGCTTCTGTTAATTCAAGATTTCCTTTTGGAACGGGAAACAACGACCGCTCTATCAATATTTATTTTTCCACCGCTAATTTAACGGGAGGAACAGGAGGTGACATTGCTATTTCACATGCAGCTGCCATTAATGCAACAGCCATTGGAACGCCTTTTAACGACAATGGATCTTTGCTGGATAAGCGTACCAATTCGAGTTGGGTGATCAACACCGGTGCTTTTAACCTGGGATCAGGAGGAACTACTTTTTCAGTAACAGCACAGGCCAATAATATCGGGTCTGTTGATGATATCAGTACGCTGAGACTTACAGATGCGTCCGCAGCTTTTGGAGGATTGATAGCTACCACCGGCTCAAACGATGCTCCCCTGGTAGGGAAATCGTCTTTAGTAATTGCCGATGTTAATGGTAAAACATTTTACGTAGGCAGTGATGCCGTAAATGCTTTACAAATTGTAACTTTTACATGGACGGGTACAGCAAATACTGATTGGACGAACCCAGCTAACTGGACAGGAGCGGTGGGGTATCCGGCTTCACAAACTGAAATTGCGATCATTAATACTGTGGGAGGCAACATGCCTGTTATTGGAACGGGTTCCGCCATCAATGTTTACCAGCTTACCGTGGGTGCTTCGGCTTCGCTGACAATGACCGGTACTGGCAGCATCAGTATATATGACCTGGTTACTTTCCCGGGTACCGCTATTTTTTCTGGTTCAAGTTCTTTTAACTACGCCAGTTCCGTAAACGCACAGAATATACTGAATCTGCCCTATGTTACATTAGGACTTTCAGGGTCTGCTGCCAAGATATTACCTGCCACTACAACCGTAACTGGGGATTTCATTGTAAGTGGCGCAGCCCCAACGGTGGGTACCGGAACATTTGTATATGCGGCCGGCACGGCTGCCATACAAAGGGTTGCGGCTGCCAATTATTACAATCTTAGTTTTACAGGAAACAGGGGAGGAAATCAAATACGATTGGGTAATGGAGTGTCCTTTAATACAATCGATATAGCAAATAATTTTGTTGTTTCTGCTACAAACTATGTTGCGGTTGATAACGGTTTCAATACTATTAATTTCAGCTCTGCAGGCTCTCAAAATATCCCGGGTTTTACCTATGGTAATATTACCAATACAGGAAATGGAGTTAGGATTTTCGATCCTCTTGGATCTGCCAATGCTGCTAATGTAATTACCTGCAGGTCATTGGCGCCCTCATCACCCCTGGCAAATAATACAACCACAGGATCCAAAGTACGGCTAAACAGAACAAGTGCTGCTTCGACTGTTTTATTTGGATTCTCTTATTATGATTTTGAAATAACAGGAGATTTGGGAAATACGAATGTTTCTGTTTCGGCAGGGCAGGCAATTAGTATTGCAGGTACATTCTCAATAACTGCTACTAATTTCAAGCAACTAACTACAACGCATACTTTTATTTTTAATGGAACAGGATCACAAACTATTCCGGCTTTTAAAACAAATACTGCAACCAATACTCCTGCATGGAAATTCAGTAATGTTACCATCACCAATGGAAACAGGCTGATTACATTGGGAGGTGGCGGCACTGATACCATTTTTATCACCGGAAGTACTTTTACAGTTCCTTCGGTTGCCAGTTTTGCCGTTGCCGGTACCGGCTTTGCGGTAGGCGGCAGCACAATTAATTTTAGCATAGGTTCAGCGAGTATTCCCATCCTAAAACCTTCCGCAGGTCTAAACAACTACAATAATATTGTTGCAGAAAGTGGTACACACCAATTACTGGGCGATCTAACGCTGGGTGGTAATTTAACCGTAATGGGTTCAGACGCATCTTATGCGCAGGTGACCGTAGGTAATAATGTAAGCAACAGAACGCTTACTATCCTCGGCAATTTGACGCTGAATGGTAGTTCGGCTACCTCTGCGTTAACCAGCCTGATCGATTTTAATTCTGTAGGATATACAACCCAGATCAAGTTAGCTGGTAATCTTAATATTAGTGGAACAGGCCAACTGACCACTTTATTGGGCAGCACGGCAGGCAGTGTGTTATTCAACGGCACCAGCCAGCAGTACAGTAATACCGCTACCAATAAAAATGGATTTGTGAACTTTGTTGTGGGAGACGGTATCGGTGCTACAACACTTGTATTGAACAATAAACTGGAATTGATACGCTCCGGTACAGCTCCCTTCAGTGGGGCTTTGACGGTTGCCAACAATGCAGTATTGAACGTTGGTACAAAAAATATTGCAGTAGGTACAGATGATGGAAACATTGGAAATAATGCCATCTTCAACCTGAATGCAGGCGCTACATTTATTACAGCTAACACGGGTCTCACTCCCAACACGGCAATAGAAGGAACGGCAACAGATGGCACTACAGGTTCTATCCTGGCGGGTACAGGCATCACAAAGAATTACAATGCAGGTGCAAATTATGTATTGAACGGAGCCACCGTTAATCCTTTTCCTGCAGCCATCGGCACCATGGCCAATTTAACGATCGGTGCCAATGTTTCCCTGAACAAAGCCATTATTGCAACCGGTACTGTAGACCTTGCATCTTTCACCTTAACACAGGCAAATAATAACCTGCAATTTTCAGGTTTAACAAGCACTACCGGAAATATTTATGCAGATAGGAATTCTTCATTGACGATCAGTGGAACCGTAGGAACTGTTGGTGCACTCAGGTTTGCAGCCGGGGGGAATATTACCGGCGAGTTTAACATCAACCGGGCGGTAACTGTTGCGTTGAATTCTGACCTTACCATTGAAAAGACACCGTTGACGGGTAACTTTATTACCGGTGCCGCAGGCTCCATTCTTGATATCAATGGAAATACCCTAACCATTAACGGTAGTATCAGCGGTCCGGGTACATTAAGTGGTTCCGGTACCTCCAGTCTTACACTCGGCGGCTTAGCAGGTACGGTGAATTTCACCGCCGGGAAGCAGGTGTTAAAAAATCTTTCACTGGTAAGTAGTGCCACCGCAACACTTGGTACTGCACTTGATATTACTGCAGGTGCATCACCCGGTAACGAAGGAACTGTTTCTGTAACCGGTACAGCGGTATTAACGACCGGTGGAAATCTTACGCTTAAATCCGACGCTAATGGCACCGCACGTGTGGCGCCAGGGTCTATAGCAGGAAATTATATTATTGGTGCTGTTACGGTCGAAAGATTTTTACCCAGCATCCGTGCATGGCGTTTTTTAGCAGCACCTTCTTATGGACAAACGATCAAGCAATCATGGCAGGAAAACCAGGCTGCTGGTGTAAACCCTGGAACTGGTTATGGCACCAATATCACTTCCAACGCTGCCACCTGGGCTGCTGATGGATTTGATTTTAATACACCCGGCAACTCACTGCTTACTTACAATGCGCCTTTGAACGGCTGGCAGGGTGTGCCAAACACCAGCAGCCAGATCAATGCTGCCGGAGCCAATAGAGCATACATGATATTCAGCCGTGGCGACAGAAGTGTAACACCCGCTGTAGGCACGCCTCCTACAACTGTACTGCTCAGAACAAAAGGTACCTTGTTCCAGGGTGACCTGCCAGCGATCCCTGTTACTACTGCCGGGCAGTTTGCTGCTATTGGAAACAACTATGCTGCTGCGATCGATTTTACAGGTTTAAATAAAACAAATATCGACCAGTCGTTTTCCATCTGGGATCCTAAAATACCCGGAGCCCAGGGCCTGGGAGCATGGGTAACTTTTAGCGCTTCAACAGCACCACCGTGGGTACCAATACCTGGCGGAGGAAGTTATGTTGCCGGTGTTCCTAATACAAGGATCGAATCGGGCCAGGCCTTTATGGTACACAGCACCAGCGGAAGTGGTAGCGTGGTTTTGAATGAAAGCAGCAAGCTATCGGGCAGCAGGCTGGTATTGAGGCCAATGGGCAACAACAGCGTTAAATCTTCCATTACCACCAATCTCTACAATATGAGTACCGGCACAGCAAACATTGCTGACGCCAACGTAGTCGTATTCAGTGATGACTATACAGATGCGATCGATGAAAATGATGCGGTGAAGGCTAATAATTTCGGGGATAATTTTGGAATACTTCGTGATGCACAGGCATTGGTGGTAGATGCAAGAAAGGCGGTTGCCACATCTGATACGGTTTTCTTCAATATGAAAAAGATCAAGCTGCAATCTTACCGTCTTGAATTTATTACAGCAAATTTTGATCCTGCGATTACAGGTTTCCTGGAAGATAAATTCCTTAACATCTTAACGCCGCTCAATATGACGGGCACAACAGCTGTAGATTTTTCCGTGGGTAGTACAGCCGCTGCTGCGCCAGACAGGTTCCGCATTGTATTTACTCATGCAACTCCATTGCCTGTTACTTTCACTACAGTAACTGCTACAAAGAAATCAAATGGTAACGAAGTAGAATGGAAAGTGGAAAATGAGATCAGCATCAGCGGGTATGAGGTAGAGCGTTCAACAGACGGTATCAATTTTACCAAAGCCGGGGCTGTTGCGGCAGGAGGCAGTGCAGCTTATAACTGGCTTGATGCTTACCCGGTGAACGGTGATAATTTTTACCGTATCAAAAGTGTGGGTAATCGTGGAGCCATTGAATACAGTCGCATTGTGAAAGTGAGTTCTGTAAAAGGTAAAACCGGTTTTACGGTTTATCCCAATCCATCAACAGACGGAAATATCGGCCTGCAGATAAGTAATTTGCCGGCAGGAATTTATACAGTAAGATTAACCAACAGTATCGGGCAATTGATGTGTAAAGAAACCATCAATCATGCAGGCGGCACTTCTGCCAATGGCATTCATCCAACTACGCAATTGATCAGTGGCAATTACCAGCTTGAAGTGATTGATATAACGGGCAAGTCAACCGTAATCAAAGTATTGATCTTATAAAACAATATATTTTACTTTTATATGCAAAGCGCCCCTGTCAATAACAGGGGCGCTTTCGGTTT
>APMI01000157.1_pt1 | contig 33222 bp, 23 predicted proteins | sample 667938 | NCBI WGS metagenome assembly APMI01 (sample SAMN01084076, study PRJNA167559) | wastewater metagenome | biome: Wastewater | place: Denmark: Ejby Moelle, Odense | collected 2011-11-28
TCACAATGGGCGATTTTATTAACTTTTGTTCTGGCGCTGGTTTTGGCGATCGGAAAAAGAAGGGGAGAGCTCATCAATGCGCAGATTTCAGGCAGAACCAGAAAAGCTCTCGATGGTTACAATGTTCAGTTTGCAGACATTGCGCTTTCTATCAGCTGTGCTTTGGCGATTGTTTGCTATTTGATGTTTACGCTTTCGCCAGAAGTTCAGCAGCGTTTTCACCCACGTGTTTTTTATACGGTGATCTTCGTGGTTTTTGCTTTTTTACGATATCTGCAGCAGACTTTAGTGTATAATAAAACCGAATCGCCCACAAAAATTATCTATAAAGACAGGTATATTCAGGGCACTTTAGTACTCTGGCTGGTTGCCTTTTTACTTCAAATTTATTTCAAATAATGAAACCGAATTTTACACAGAAAGTCACGAATTGGGGAAATTTTCCGGTCGCGGAAAAAGAAGTAAAGTCTGAAGATTCTCTACAGAAAATCAAAGATTTCGTAAAATCAAACAACGAAATCATCGCACGAGGAAACGGAAGATGTTACGGTGACGCATCACTTTCAGAGCACATTTTTTCTACCAAAAGACTAAACAAGTTCATCAGTTTCGATCGCCTAAATGGAATTATTGAGTGTGAATCGGGCGTTTTGCTTTCAGACATTTTGGAGGTCGTTGTTCCACAGGGATATTTTTTGTATGTAACACCGGGAACAAAGTTTATTTCCGTTGGTGGAGCAATTGCATCCGATGTTCACGGTAAAAATCATCATGCAGAAGGCTGTTTTTCAGAGTATGTTATAGAATTTAGTTTGCTGAACGAAAACGGTGAAGTTTTAACATGTTCCAGAGAAGAAAATTCTGAAAAATTTTGGTCAACAATTGGTGGAATGGGACTTACTGGAATTATCCTTTCCGCAAAATTCAAGCTAAAGAACATTGAAACCGCCTACATACGACAAGAAAGTATCAAAGCGGAAAATTTGGACGAGATTTTCAAACTGTTTGAAGAAAGTGAATCCTGGACTTACAACGTCGCCTGGATTGATTGCTTACAAACCGGAAAAAATATTGGCAGAAGTATCATGATGCGTGGTGAACATGCATTTAAGCATCAATTGCCAAAAAAACTTCAGGAAAATCCTTTAAGACTGAAAAAGAAATTTAGCCCAACCGTTCCTTTTTATTTCCCCAATTTTGTTTTGAATAATTTGACGGTAAAACTATTTAACTTGCTGTATTTCAACAAACAACGCTCCAAAGAAATTAAGAATTATATTGATTATGAAACCTTCTTTTATCCTTTGGATGCAGTTAATGACTGGAATAAAATTTACGGAAAAACAGGTTTCATACAGTACCAAATGGTGATTCCGAAAGAAAAAGGAAAGGAAGGTATGAAGCGTATTTTAGAAACCATCGCCAAAAGTGGGAACGGTTCTTTTTTAGCAGTTTTAAAACTTTTCGGAAAAGATAATCCAGAAGCTTATAATTCATTCCCATTTGAAGGTTACACTTTGGCTTTGGATTTTAAAGTGAATTCAAAACTGAAAAATTTGGTAGAGAAACTTGATGCAATCGTGGAGGAATTTGGAGGAAGAATCTATCTTACCAAAGATTCCATGAGCAAATCTTCGTTGACGAACTATCTGCAAAATGTTCAAAACCCGAAATTCGTTTCACTCCAACATAAAAGAATTATTAATAACAATTAGTAGGTATTGAGCAATTACCAAAATTACTCATTGCTTATTACGCATTACTCATGATTATACTCGGAAGCAATTCAGAAGTCGCACAATCCTTTGTAGAAAAGGTTTTGGAAGCAGGTGGAAAATATTCAACCATTTTTCTTTTTACTTCCAATAAGGAAACTACGGAGAAATTTGCAAAGCATATTGATGTAAAATATTTTCAGCAATCTGAAATCATCGAACTCGATTTGATGAAGGAAATCGACTACACGAAATTTGACGACATCACTTCTGACCTGCTTTTCTGCGCAACCGGTTATCTGGGCGAAGGAACAGAAGAAGGACTGTACGACAATAAAAATACAGAAAAAATCATCGATATCAATTACGCAAAACTTGTTCCCGTTCTCAATTTCTTTGCCGAAAAAATGGAAAGACAACGTTCAGGAAACATGATTGTTTTATCATCAGTTGCAGGTGATCGGGGAAGACAAAGCAATTTCATCTACGGAAGTGCAAAAGCGGGATTAACTGCTTATTTAAGTGGATTGAGAAATTATCTTTACGATAAAAAAGTCCACGTGATGACCGTAAAACCTGGGTTCATGGACACGAAAATGACAGAAGGTCTGCCTCTAAATCCCAAACTCACTGCGACACCAAAACAAGCAGCGGAAAGTATTTATAAAGCATATAAAAGTCAAAAAAATGTGGCTTATGTTTTGCCAATTTGGTCAATCATTATGTTGGTTATTAAAAACATTCCAGAATTTATTTTTAAGAAATTGAAGTTGTAGATTCACAAAATATATTACTCATTGCTCATTGCTTATTACTGATGAAAAAGTTGTATTTTTTTGATTTTGACGGAACTTTAACCTACAAAGACACCATGTTTTTGTATCTTAAATTCTACAATTCCGCGAAATTTAATTTTCAGTTTCTGAAACATATTCCGCTTTTTATTTTATTGAAATTAAAATTAGCCAGTGCCGAAAAAGTGAAAAAAAGCTTTATTTCATCCATTTTAAAAGGGCAATCAAAAACAAAAATCGAAGAGAAATCTCAGCAGTTTTTTCAAAAATATTATCCCGAGATCATCAGAGAAAACGCTATAGAATTCATTCAAAATATTGACAGAGAACATACGGAAAGCTATCTCGTTACTGCTTCTCTCGATATTTGGGTAAAGCCATTTGCAGAAAAATTTAAGATGAATTTATTGGCAACAAGAGCAGAATTCAAGAATGGTATTTTCACTGGCAATTTTGTGGGAAATAATTGCAACGGTGGAGAGAAAGTTCATAGGATTAAGGAAGCGATTCAAGGCAAAAAATTCGATAAAACAATTGCTTTCGGAGATACTTCGGGAGACAAGGAGATGCTAGAATGGGCAAATGAAATTCACTTTGAATTTTTTCATTAAATTAGTTCCCGAAAAATTTCACAAATAAATCAGTTTTTCAATAAAAGTAAAATGGATAAAATATATTTGGATAACGCAGCAACAACGCCGCTTTCCGAAGAAGTAATTGATGCAATGGTGGACGTGATGAAAGTGAATTTCGGTAATCCGTCATCAACACACAGTTTCGGCCAGGAAGCGAAAATTCTTATTGAAAACGTAAGGAGAGAGGTTGCTGATTATCTTCACGTTACTCCCGCCGAAATCATTTTCACCAGCTGTGGAACCGAGTCCAATAATATGATTATCAAATCCTGCGTCAATCATTTGGGGGTGGAAAGAATCATTACTTCACCAATGGAACATAAATGCGTTGCAGAAACGGTTTTGGACATGAAGAAAAGAAGAGGAGTTGAGGTGGTTTACCTTCGTCCTGATCAGAAAGGGGATTTTGATTTAAATAAATTAGAGGAACTACTGAAAAATTCTGAAAAGAAAACTTTGGTGAGTTTAATGCACGCCAACAATGAAATAGGAAACTTGATTGACCTAAAAAAAGTAGCAGAAATCTGCAAAGAAAACAAAGCGCTTTTTCATTCTGACACGGTACAGTCGATGGCGCACATGAAATTGGATTTTTCTGAAATTCCTTTAGATTTTGCTTCATGCAGCGCGCACAAATTTCATGGTCCGAAAGGAATCGGTTTTGCTTTTGTAAGAAAATCTTCAGGTTTAAAGGGAATTATTACTGGTGGACCACAGGAAAGAACTTTAAGAGCAGGAACCGAAAACGTTTGCGGAATTGTAGGTTTAGGTAAAGCTTTGGAAATTTCATTGAACAATATCACCGAATACGCTTCATACATTCAAGCAATTAAAGATTATACAATTGAGCGATTAAGTGCAGAAATTCCAGGAATTAAATTTAATGGAAGAAGCGCGGAAAAAGATAAAAGTTTATACACTCTTGTAAGTGCATTGCTGCCTTTCAAAGACCCAATGATTGGATTAAAGTTGGATATGAAAGGAATAGCAGTTTCACAAGGAAGCGCGTGTTCATCTGGTGCGTCAAAACCATCTATGGTCATGATGATGATTCTGGATGAGGAAGAAATGCAGAATTCAACACCGTTGCGAATTTCTTTCAGTCATCTGACAACAACGGAACAAATTGATGTTTTGGTGGATGCCTTAAAAGAAATTTCTTCCTCCTTTGAAATAGAAAAAACAAATTTTGAACATAGATAAACCGCGTTAAAAATTGGCAGGAAAGTTGTAAATTTGCGTAAGAATTATAATTAAAAAATAGAAAAATGGCATTAGAAATTACAGATCAGTCATTTCAGGAGATGGTTCTGAATTCAGATAAACCAGTATTGGTTGATTTTTGGGCAGTTTGGTGTGGACCATGTAGAATGTTGGGACCGATTATTGAGGAAGTAGCGGCAGATTTCGAAGGAAAAGCGGTAGTTGGAAAAGTAGATGTGGATAACAATCAACAAGTTTCTGTAGATTATGGCATCAGAAATATTCCCACAGTTTTGATCTTCAAAAATGGTGAAGTAGTTGATAAAATTGTAGGAGTTGCACCGAAAGAAACCATTGCGGAAAAACTATCTGCACATTTGTAGAAAATAATTTACTTGAAAATGAGTGCTTTCCTTTTTTGGTCAGCATTTTTTTTTGAAAATTATTTGTGGGATATGATAAAAGTTGTATTTTTGCACTCACCAAAAAGAAAGACGTTCTTTTTAAAAAATTAATGATCCGGTAGTTCAGCTGGTTAGAATGCCGCCCTGTCACGGCGGAGGTCGCGGGTTCGAGTCCCGTCCGGATCGCCAATAAGAAGGCAAAACCTTACAAAGCCCTGTAAATCGTATGATTTACAGGGCTTTTGCTTTTATGGCATATCAAAAAAATACAATTTTTCGCAAATCGCAAGGGATAAATTCGGTTACCCAAAATTACACCTTAGTCGGGTAACCGAATTTCTCGCAAACTACCTGTTCAAGGGCTGTCCAAAGATTGAAAGTCTTGTAGCAGGTAGACTTTAGAATTAATTTTAAACCTTTTAAAAGCGATTGTTATGAATGCTAAATTGTCAATTCTCTTCTATGCGAAGAAAGCCAAAACCGCCACTTCCGGATTAGTGCCTATTTACCTTCGAATTACCGTTGATGGAAAACGAGTGGAGATAAGTTCCAAACGTTTCATATTGCTCGAAAAATGGAGTCAAGAGCAATGCAAGATGAAAGGCAATACAGAAGAAGCAAGATCCCTAAATGCCTATTTAGATATTCTGAAAGGTAAAGTTCACGACGCACAGAAAGAAATCGTTCAAGAAGGAAATTTGGTTTGTGCTGAAACGTTGAAGAATAAATTGCTTGGAGTAGAAATTAAAAAACGCATGCTTATGCCCATTTTTCAAGATCATAACGATAAAATGGAGAAGTTGGTGGGGAAGGAATATGCGAAAGGAACACTAGGAAGATATCAAACCTGTATGAGCCACACCAAAGAATTTCTAAAATGGAAATTTAAAGTTTCGGACATAGATATCAAGAAGATTGATTACGCTTTTCTCAATGATTTTGAATTCTATCTAAGAACCGAAAAATCCTGCAACAACAATTCTGCGGTTAAGTATCTAAAAAACTTCGGGAAAATCATCAGGATTTGCTTGGCGAATGGTTGGTTAGATAAAGATCCCTATTTGAATTATCAATCCAAATTCAACGAGGTAACTCGAGTATTTTTAAATGAAGATGAACTTGAAAACCTTAGCACAAAAGATTTCAAAAACGAAAGACTTTCTTTGGTTCGGGATATTTTCCTTTTCAGTTGTTATACAGGACTTGCTTACATTGATACCCAAAAACTGACCCATCAAAACATCAATCTCGGTTTGGATGGTAATAAATGGATTTTCACGAAACGCCAAAAGACAAAAACCACTTCCAATATTCCTTTACTACCACAAGCGGAAAGTATTGTTGAGAAATACAAGGACAACAAAACCTGTATCAATTCGGGGAAACTGCTTCCTGTTTTGAGCAATCAAAAGATGAATGCCTATTTGAAGGAGATTGCAGATTTATGTGGAATCGAAAAGGAATTAACCTATCACATTGCACGACACACTTTTGCTACTACAGTTACTTTGTCAAACGGAGTATCCATTGAAAGTGTAAGCAAAATGCTTGGACATAAAAGCATTAAAACCACGCAACATTATGCGAAGATTTTGGACTCTAAAGTGAGCCAAGATATGGGAAATTTAAAACTTATTCTGCAGCAAAAAAAAGAAGACAAAAAACTCGGCACTTAGTCGATTTTTTGTAATCATTTTAATGTTTTAACCCTTAATAATCAATTCTGTTTATTATTGTTAAAATATCTGTAAAATTATGATACCGTAATTTGTACATTGTTTTTTTTGAGGATGAATAATTGCTAAGTCTGTCTTATTTAGCAAAGATTTTAAATGTTGGGTTTTTATAAATTCAAAAAAGAAAATAAGAAAAGTAAATACATGAATTATTAATTAATTTCAATAAATATCTGTTTTTTTCCAAAAACTGTCCACAATTTTTTTAAAAATTTCGTAATTTTAAAAAATGAACTTTTTATCAGAATTGGATGTCGAATAGTGATAATATTACAAGTGTAATTGAAGTAGGACACTTATCAAAATTAGAATTAACCAAAACTTAACCAATGCTAAAACGACTTGTAATAATTAATTCAGATATTTATTCAAAAGCGGACATTGATTTAGGCGACTGCGATTCGTTACAAATAGTTGGACCAAACAACATTGGAAAAAGCACTCTGATTTATGCTCTAAACTTTCTGTATATAATTGATGGAAAGCAGATGACTTTTAGCGGTAACAGAACAGGTGACAAAACAACATTTAACCACTACTTTCCATCAATTAATTCTAGCTATATAGTTTTTGAAATTTTCAAAAAGCGATACTACTGCATTTTGGTCAAGAAAAATGCAGAAGGCAGTTTAGATTATTACAAAATTGATAGCGACTACAAAGAAGAACAGTATTTTGTTCAAACATCAGAAGGTCAAAAGTTAAAGAAATTCGATTCTTTACTTACTGACCTTTCTTCGACAGGTATTGAATACAGCAAATACTCAAACAGACGAGACCTTTTCAACTTTGTCTATCAAAAAGGAAAGAAAAACAATGGTGTTGTTTGGTTAAACGAAGGTGCATCGCAAGACCAAAGAGAGATAAGCAACAACTTTTCTAAAATTTACCGCTACTTGATTAACTCAAAACTTATTGACAACAAAACTTTAAAAGAATCTTTGATTATTGCTGACAATAAGGAAAATGAACAAGTTGAATTTTCCAAAAAAAATCAAAAGGACATTCAAACGCTTTTGAAGCACAATAGAGAAATAAAAGTAATTAGAAGTATTCAAAAAAGTTTTTCGGATTTTAAAGAATTAGTCAATCAATATAAGGCAAAAAATCACATTTTATCTGAAATTGTATTTGCATTTGATTCACTTTATTCGTCTGTAAATATTGATATTAGCACAAGGCTTTTAGCAAAAAAAAGTGAGCGAGATAAAAGCAAAACACATTTAAGTGAAGAATTAATTCCGAAACAAAACAATCTGAATCAAACTATTGGAGAATTGAAAGCAACAATTTCTCAAAAAAACTCAGCCAAAGAATCACTTGCCGAAAAAATCAGCAATATTAGATCGTATGAGGGTCTAGACTTTCTAAAAGAGTCATTCAGCAATTTAGAGAAAGAAAGAAAGGACATTGAAAGTCGATTAACTCAAATTGAAAATCAAAATCTAAATAGCAGAGATTTGGAAAACAAGATTTCAAAAATAAATCAAGAAATTTTAAAACTTGATGGACAAATTGAAACTTATTCAAATTTGCTCATTCATCAAATAAGTAAAAATGTGAAAGATAAAGAATTGCTGAACGCAATACTGTCAGATTCCATTACTGCACTTCCAAAGGAGAATATCCAATCGAACATTGAAAATCTGTCTGATGTAATGAAAATTTTTGACGGAGTAATTGTAATTCCTAAAGATTTCAATGGTAAACCAATTCCTTCTATCGATGATTTAAAATCCCAACGAGAAGCAACTATCAAGGAAAAAACAAGCAACGAAAAACTCTTACCGATAGCAAAAGATATAGAAAAATATCGTTCCGATATTTCTTCTGTTCAAGCAAAAATCAAAGAAATAGAAAAGAAAATCGATGAATTAGAATCTTTACCACAACTTGGAAAAGATTTAGTAAAGGAAGAAGAAGAACTAAAAAATCTATTTCAAAAAAGAGATGAAACAGAAAAAGAATTAAAACAAACAACCGAACTTATTGCGAGAATAAACGAAGCAATAAATAAACTTTCAGAAGACATCAATAAAGCCGAAAATCGTATCAATGAAATTCAAGGCTGGAAAGTGAAAATTGAACAATCGGGAATAATTCCAATTGAATATCAAACTACCGAAACGCTTGATAATCTTTTCAGAAATTTTGAGCGAAATTATGCTGAACGAGATATTATCAGAAATAACAAAGAGCGATTATTTGAAAATCTAAAAATAAAAACTGAAAAAGTTTTAGCTTCGGAAGATGAATTCATCAAGTACCTAGATTCTGAATTTGCAACGCTTGATGACAAGCAAAAAAGCATTGATACATTGTTAAAAAACATTTCAACGCAATTTTCAATTCCGTGCAAAACGCTTTATTCGAAATTTCAAGAATTTGAGGCATTTATAAACAATCAATTTAATTCAAAAATTAGAAAAATTAAGATATCTGATATTGATTCTTTGAGTATTGAAATCATTCCGAACGAAAATCTCATCAATGATTTAAAGAAGATTATGGATATTAGAGATTTAACTTCTGAATTAATCTTTGACGACCAATCAGAAAATCTAAATATACTAAACAGATATTTAGACAATCAATCTGTAATTGATTTTAAATATCTTTTTGATATCAAATTGCATCTTGACAAAAAGAGTAAACATAAGATATTTGATTTACGGAATCAAGTAGAATCAGAGGGAACGGATAAAATGATTCGGTCGGTACTAATTATGTCGATAATAAGCCAAATTATTGTAAAGGATATTGAAAATAAAATTGTAATTTTTATAGATGAAGTGTTGACAATAGACCCCGAAAATAGAAGTGAAATAGTAAAATTTTGTAAAGAAAATTATTTTATTCCAATTTTTGCTTCTATTCCACCTATGGTTGATGGATTTGATAAATACTACTTGATAAGAAGAAGCAAAGGAAAAATTGTTTTGAGTGAAAATATCGGAAATGTAATTTATCGTAACCCGAAAGTATCGTGAACCAAACCGATTTTAGAACATACAAGAAATTAAAAGAGGTTTCTTTTCTAACAGAAAAGGCAATCCCTAAAACTGTTTTGAGTTCACACCATTTCAAAGGCTTGGTTTCTTCTTTGATTCTCGAAAAAACGAAGTCAGGTAGAGGTTTCCGATATGAAGTAAAGAAAACAAACGAATTTGAAAGTTTCTTTAAAACACATTTTCCCGAAGATATTGAAGTTAAAGACAAGTCTGATAATGTTCGGAAATTCAGAAACTCTAAAATTCAAAAAACAGTTTCAACGCCAATTTTTATGCTAAGAGGTTTTGAAATGATTAAAGTCAGTAGCAACAAAATCAATTTAGAAGATTATACAAACAAATTTCAACTGTTTGCTTGTAGCACAGACAAAATTGAAGCAAAGCAAATTTGTATAGTTGAAAATTTGGACACGTTTTTAGTAGCAGAAAAATTGTTAGGTCAAAACTATGTTTTTCTACATAAATACGGGCGAATAGGAAAAGAATCGCTTAGCAGTCTTGTTACAAATCACTTGCTTGTTTTTGTAGATTACGACTTTAACGGACTTGAAGAATTTCTAAGAATTAAAGAGGTATTTGACTTCGCTCAATTATACATTCCCGAAAACTATGATGAACTATTCAACAAATATTCTCAAAGTCTGAAAGGCAACAAAGCTGAAATGACTAAGAGAATTAAGCAAAGCTCAGACAGAAACGTAATTAAGATTAGAGAAAGTATAATACGTAACAACCGATTTTTAGAACAACAGTATTGGAAATATGATTAAGTCCGAACCAAAATCAATTCTGCAGTTTATGGCAAGTCATTACGAATTGCTACGAGACTTTTTTGACCTTCAGGTAAAGAATGACATCATTACAAAAGCATCTCTGAATCTCTGTTTAGAAAATTACGACAAGAATATTCGAGAACAATTAACAGAATATCAAATTTTGATTGAACAAAATGACGACTTTGCATTTAACCAACCGTATTTTGTTCTTTTCGAATTTATACATCAACAATTCAAACCACTTTTGCCCGAAGAAATTGAGCATTTCGGTCAAGCAATCAGGACTTTATTTCTAAAAATCAAAGAAGGAATAAATGATGATAAAAACATTTTATTGGAAAGAATTGAAGCCTTATTAAATCAAATTAGAAAGTTCACAAATGCAGTTGTAAATAACACCAAAAGTTTATTGACAGAATCACGAGAACTAAAAGCGAATAATAAAAAGATTGACTATCAAGAGAAAATCCATAAAGCAAGGTATTTGATTGAAAATTATATTTCGCCACTTAACACAATTTTAGATGTAAATCATAGTCAATCTATTTACAATGAATTACTTAATGTTTCTCATTTTTCTAACGTAAAAAGATTTGATTATGCAGACGAAAGCATAAGACGAGAATTTGAAAAATTGTATCACTTGCTTCGTCAAGTTGCAAAAGATTTGAATTTACAGTCTATAGCACTCACAAATGAATTATTGCCCTTAATTGAACGAATAAAGACCGAAAGCCAATATTTGAGAGGATTTCATCATTACTTAACCAATGGAAACTGTTACAAAGGAATTGAACCGCCACGCATTTTTCTTTCAACTCGAGATAATATCTATAACAAATTTGTGTATGAAAACACAAAAGAATACTTTGAACAATTTCAACACGAAGAAGAAGTATTTGTAATCGAAGATTCCGAGCAAACGAATGATTGGCTGTTTGACAAATCGAAGTATAAAGATGCATTGAATCAAAATTTACCCGTTGAGGATTTTTTTAAGTGGTGCGAAAACTCAATCAAAGAAGAAAGCGAAGATTTTTCTTTTGACAACTACTTTATGGTAACGAGTTTGCTTTTTGAAGAAGATTATGAAGTTTCAGTAAGCAAAGACGGAAAAAAAATTTCTGTTTCTAATGAAAATACAGAGCTAATTATGCCAAAACTAACAATCAAAAAACAAGAACATGTATCCAGACAAACATAAGGAAATAGTAACTTCCCTAATGGAAGGCAAGTTTATTACGGTTGAGGATTTATCGTTTGAAACAATAAAGAAAAACGAAGATTTTTACATCTCGTTTTTTGAAAAATCATTTGGCTTTGAACTTATTGGAAACCAAGATTTCTTTTATCTTGTTTCAAACGACACAAACGAAAATACTTCTAGAGATATTTCTATTTTCTTATCTATTTTATGCTATGAACTTGACAAAGACGGAAAAAACTTTTTAGAAGAACTCAATTATTCAGAATTTCACATTGACGAAATCCAAGATTATTTCAATAATTCATCGTGGTCAGATGTAATTAAAGCGAATAAACAACTAAACAATGACGAAAGTTTAAAACGACATCTTGGCACAATGGTTAAGAGGAATATAGTTGTAAAGCAAAACAACGACAGATATACATTTACCAAAGCACACAAACTTTTTATTGACTTTGCGAAAGATCTGGTAAAAGAAAACAATAATGAGAAATAGATTAAATTCAAATGTTAAGAATAAGTGAAAATATTGTGTAGCAGGAAAATCGGAGCAGATAAATACACCTTTGGTAAGAAAGCAGAAATCAAATTTCAATACTGAATTTTGAAACCTAAAATTAAAATAACTAATTCCTAAACAAACCACACCTCAAACACACTTCCACCCTCCACATTTCTATAAACAATATATCCGTTGTGCGCTTCCATAATGGATTTTGCTAAAGTTAGACCGATTCCGGAACCGTTTTGTCGTGTGGTGAAAAAAGGTAGGAAAATTTTGTCTTGAATTTTATCGTTTATTCCTTCTCCGGAGTCTTGAATTTTTATGACGGTTCGGTTGTTCAGGTATTGGGTTTCAATCGAAATCTCCTTTTTTTCAGAATGAGTTAAAGCGTGCATAGAATTGGTTAAAAGATTTACCAAGACTCTCTCCACCATTTTTTCGTCGGCGTTCAGATTAAGTTCTGCGATGTTGAGATGCGTTTTGATATTTTTACTTTTAAACTCACTATCAAAAATTTTCAGCACATTTTCAATCGTGATTTTCAGATTGAAGAGTGATTTTTTTGGTTTTGGTAATTCTGCAACTTGTCTATAACTGTCGATGAAATGGAGTAATTGCTGTGATTTGGAGTTGATGATTTGCAGACTGCCTTTCATTTCATCTTGGTCATCTTTATTCAACTCATCTTGTTCGGCGAGATATTCCAAATTTTGAATCAAACTGTTTACGGGAGTCAAAGTGTTTAGAAGTTCGTGGGAAATGACTTTCATTAAATTATTCCAAGCCAATTTTTCCTTTTTATCAATGATTTTCTGAACCGATTCCAAAGAAACCACACAGAAAATTTGGTCAGGACTTTCAATTCTCGTGGTGCGGATCGAAAAGGATTGCTTCGAACTTTCCTTCACGGAAATATCAATAAACTCTTGTGAATCCCGATAATTCGTGCTTTCAATCAAATCATAAAAATTAGGCGATTTTTCTTTGTAGAATTCCCAATCATTGTATTTCGGAACTTGCAGAATATTGAGAAATGCAGGATTGCAAAAGAATACGTCCCAATTATTTTCGTCAATAGTTTTATTTAAAATTAAAAAACCAATTTCCTGTTTCGCCAAAATATTTTCATACAATAATTTGAAGGAAGTGAGTTGTGTGTTCTCGTTTTTGGCTTGATAATAAAGTTTTACAGCTTCGGTTTTCAGTTCATTGGTGTCGTCTTCCTTTGGAAAAAGTGTAAAATCTTTTTTGTGAATGGACGTGATGATTTTCTCGGTTTCAGCGATTTTTTGGTTGATTAAAATCCAAGAATATCCCAAAAACAAAAACCCAATTCCCGAAAAAAGTAAAGCGGTAATATATTTTTTGGCAATGAAAAAATCATATCCTAAAAACAGAAAAACAATGCACAAAAGCACCAAAATGATCCACTGAAAAGAAACTACCATTTTCATTTTTTTTGACACATAAGTCACATAAGTTTTTTAGAAATCTATTAATCACATTTAGAAAACATAAGTTTGAAAATCTTTGATTTTCATTTGTGTTAACTTTTTTAGTATTACTTTTTTCTCTAATGTGACTTATGTGTTTGAATTTTTTTTTGACACATTAGTCACATAAGTTTTTTTAGAATAATTTTCTTTTGATTTAGATCACTTTAGTTATGAAAATCGAAGATTTTCATTTATGTGAACTTTTTTGCATTATTTTTTTCTAATGTGACTAATGTGTTTAAAATTTAAATAGTTATTTATAATCCAAATTTTTCCATTCTTCGGTAAAGCGATGCTCTCGTCAATCCCAATGCTTCCGAAGCAAGCGAGATATTTCCTTTGTATTTTTTCAAAGCGTTTACAATCATTTTTTCTTCCATCTCTTCCAAATTTAATGAAGTTAAATTTTCGGGTGCAGAAACAGGAGTGTTTTGCAATGAAAGGTTAATTTTTCCGTCTTCTGATAGGATAATCGCGCGTTCAATACTGTGTTCCAATTCGCGGATATTTCCAGGAAAATGATAATTGTTCAACTCTTCAAAATTTTCAAATTCCAAATTGTCTTTCGCATACTTTTTCTGATATTTTTGAATGAAAAATTCAGACAAATTCTGCAAATCTTCTTTTCTCTCTCTCAAAGGTGGAATTTCAATTTCCACGGTGTTGATTCTGTAATATAAATCTTCTCGGAATTTACCTTCATTAAATAATTTTTTCAAATCTGCATTGGTCGCAAAAATAAAGCGAATATCTAAAAACCGTTCCTTATTCTCGCCAATTCTCGTCAGTTTTTTGGTTTGAATTAAAGTCAGGATTTTTTGTTGAAGTTGAGGTGAAAGATTTCCAATTTCATCAAGGAAAACCGTTCCTCCATTCGCATTTTCTATTTTTCCTGCTTTGTCGTTTTTTGCGTCTGTAAATGCACCTTTTGCATATCCGAAAAGTTCGGCTTCAAACAAATTTTCAGAAAGTGAACCCAAATCAATATGAACAAAAGGTTCATTATTTCGTTTAGAATTTTTGTGAATATATTCCGCCAAAACAAATTTTCCTGTTCCGTTTTCGCCCAAAAGAAGAATATTTGCATCGGTCTGCGAAACTTTTTTCAAAGTCTTCATCACTTCCTGCATTTTCGGGGATTTCGTTTCCAAATTGTATTCAGTAAGGGAAGTTTGCAGATTTTCCCATTGTTGAAGTTTCTTGTTTTTTCGGGAAATATCTACAGCGAGATTTACGGAAGCGTAGAGTTTTTCATTGTTCCAAGGTTTTAGAATAAAATCGGTTGCTCCATTTTTCAAAGCTTCAACAGCGAGTTCTACTTCTCCATAAGCCGTCATTAAAATCACAGGAATATTTTTGTTGATTTCCTGAATTTCTTTTAGCCAATACAAACCTTCTTTTCCGTCCTCAAAACCGCGACGGAAATTCATATCCAAGAGAATGACATCCACATTATTTTCATTGAGTGTAGGAATGATTTTCTTTGGTGAATTGATGGTAATCACTTCCTCAAAGAATTTTTTCAACCAAACTCTCGCCGAAAAAAGGATGTCTTCATCGTCGTCAACAATCAGAATGGTAGCTTCTTTCTTTCTCATTAAATATTTTAAAAAGTTATAAACTATTCATTTTTTTGACACATTAGTCACATAAGTTTTTTTAATTTTATGCTTCTTATTTTAGAACACTTGAGTCTGAAAATCAAAGATTTTCTACTATGTGAACTTTTTTAACTCTAAATATTTCTTCTAATGTGACTTATGTGTTAATTTTTTTTTTACACATTAGTCACATAAGTTTTTCAGAATTTCTTCCTAATATTTAGAAAACATAATTTTGAAAATCTTTGATTTTCAAACTTTGTGAACTTTTAAAGATTAATAATTACTTTCTCATGTGACTATTGTGTAAAAAAAATTAAGGTAAATTTTCAAAAACTCTGCTCACAAAAGTTTCTGTTCCTTCGTGATAAATATTTGTGACATTGAAGTTAACCAAAATTGCTTTAGGAGATTTCAGTAAATTCATATAATTTAAAGTTTGTGCTGTGTGAATCGGATGAAACTCGCTTACAGATTTAATTTCTAAAACTATTAAATCTTCAATCAAAAAATCACATTTTAATTTACAATCAATCTTTTTTCCTTTGTAAATAAGAGGAATTTCAAGTTCTGATTTAAATTTGAGGCCCAATAATCTAAATTCTTCTTCAAGACACTTGTGATATATTTCTTCGTAAAGACCTGGTCCAACATTTTTATGAACCTCAATACAGGCACCAATAATGCTGTAAGTAAGTTCATTGATGAATTTTTTTGTGATTCCCATAGTTTAATTCTTTTGGTTACTAGTATTATTATTTTTAACACATTAGTCACATAAGATTTTTTAGATTTCAAACTAAATAATTAGAACACATTAGTTTTGAAAATCTTTGATTTTCAACTTTGTGAACTTTTTAGAGTTGTATTATTTCTTCTAATGTGACTAATGTGTCTAAACAATATGCAGTTATTAACTTGAAATGTCCGTTTCTGTACACTTACTGTCCGAAAATGAACACTTTTTTTATAATTCAATTTTTGTACATCTTATAAATCAATAACTTACAAACTCATTTTTTAATGGTACAACAATAGTGTAATTATTTGTAAATCAGTAACGTATAATGGATACGAAAATAGAGAAAAAACAATCTAAATTCAAAATAATTTTAATCGGCGTTTTGGCTTTGGCATTTTTAGGTATTTCAGCGTTTTACTTTTTTAAACAAAAGAAAACCTATAATGTGAAAGCAGAAGACATTCAAATTTCGGAAGTGAGTTTTGGGAAATTTGAAGATGTAATGTTGATTACGGCTCAAACACAATCATTGAATTCTTCATTAGTAAATGTATTGGAAGGTGGTGCTATAAAGGAAATTTATGCAGAAGACGGGCAATTGGTCAATAAAGGAGAGCCTTTGGCGAGAGTTTATAATCCGAATACGGAATTTAATTATCTAAATCAGGAAACAGGAATTATGCAACAGATTTCGCAGATGAGAAATTCACTTTTAGAACTGAAAAATCAGGAATTCAATCAAAATAAAGAGTTGCTTCAAGCGCAAAACGATTTTAATGTGGCTTTGCAAAATTTCAATCTTCAAAAGCGACTTTATGATGCTGAAATCGGAAAAAAGACCGATTACGATATGGCTTCCCAAAACTTGAACTATCAACATAAAAGAAAAAATATTACAGAACAAGGTTTGTTCAACGAAAGAAACTCCCGAAATCAACAAATTTTTGCCATCAGTAATTCCATCAACCAAATGCAGAAAAGTTTGAATGTTTTGAAAAATAATAAGAACAATTTCTTGATTTTAGCGCCTGTTTCAGGACGATTGTCTTCATTCAATATTTCATTGGGACAAAATCTGACAAGCGGAGAAAGTATCGGAAAAATTGACTTGATGGACGGCTACAAATTGGTTGCAAAAGTTGATGAATACTACATCAATAAACTTCAAGTCGGAATAAAAGGAACTTTGGAAAGCAATGATAAAACCTACGATATTATTGTCACGAAAATTCTACCCGAAGTAAAAGACGGACAATTTTCCGCCGAACTTGGATTTGTGGATGAAAAACCAATTAATCTAAAAATCGGGATGACTTTCGGAGTAAAACTGAAACTTTCGCAGGACACGCAAAGCAAAATGATTTCCAAAGGAAATTTCTACAAAGACACTTCAGGAAAATGGATTTTCGTGATTCAAGGTAACAAAGCAGTGAAACGAAATATCCAACTCAACCGTGAAAACCAAATGTATTACGAAGTAACTTCAGGATTGAAAGCGGGTGAAAAAGTGATTGTTTCGGATTATGGTGATTTTAAAAATTATGAGGAACTTAATATTAAAAAATAAAATATGATAACCCTGATTCTCGAAGCAATTCTCTACTTAGTCAATATATTTATTAAATAAAAAATGAAACTAACAACCTTCTCAAGGTTCCAAACCTTGACAAGGTTAAATCAAACAAACTCAAACAAAAAAATATGATTACCACAGAAAACCTATCAAAAATATACCGCACCGACGAAGTGCAAACTACGGCTTTAAATAAAGTAAGTTTAAAAATCAACGAAGGCGAATTTGTCGCAATAATGGGGCCTTCAGGTTGCGGAAAATCAACTTTGCTCAATATTTTAGGACTTTTGGATAAAGCATCAAGCGGTTCTTACAAGTTCTTAAACAACGAAATTGTAGGTACAACCGAAAAGACAAAATCTGTTTTAAGAAAGAAAAATATCGGATTTATCTTCCAAAATTTTAATTTGATTGATGAACTTTCAGTATTTGAAAACATTGAATTACCACTGCTTTACAACGGAGTTCCTTCTTCCGAAAGAAAAAAGCGTGTTAACGAAATTATGCAGAAAATCCAAATTGACCATCGTGGAAAACATTATCCCCAACAACTTTCGGGTGGTCAACAACAAAGGGTTGCCGTTGCAAGAGCATTGGTAACGAAACCAAAACTCATTCTCGCTGATGAACCAACCGGAAATTTGGACAGCAACAACGGAAATGAAGTAATGAATCTACTCGCAGAATTGCACAGAGAAGGTTCCACAATCGTGATGGTGACGCACTCTTCTTACGATGCAGGTTTCGCTTCAAGAATTATCAATATGAAAGACGGCGAAATTTTCAACGAGCAAATTTCCGATAGAACAAAGGATTACTTTGAAAAATCTCAGGAAGATTTGGCACTTTAAAAACATTCAATTTCCATAAACTAAAGTAAACCTGACAGTTTTTCAAAACCTGTTAGGTTTCAAAAAAAATTACACATAAGTCACATTAGAAGAAATATTGTAAAGTTGAAAAAGTTCACATAAGATGAAAATCAAAGATTTTCAAACTAATATGTTTTAAAATAGGATGAATGATTGTATAAAAACTTATGTGACTAATGTGTCAAAAAATCGGCATTAGAACTTGAAACCTGAAACCTGAAAAACCTGAAACAAAGAAGACTATGTTAAATAATTGGCTCAAAATAGCATTCGCAAACTATAAGAAAAATTGGTTTTCTACCATCATCAATTTGTTGGGATTAACTTTAGGACTTACCGGATTTGTACTCATTTTAATGTTGTGGAACGACGAAGCGAGTTATGAAAAATGGAATCCCAAAAAAGACAACATCTATTTCGTGCAACCTTATTACGGAACAAATAAGGAGTTTGGGAATAACTTGTCTTTCCCATTTGTGAAAAAATCGATGGAACTTTTGCCGGAAGTTAAAGACTATGTCTTATTTAACGGATATGGTTATTCGGCAAAATTTTCAGCCAGCGGAAAATCGGTTTTTCAAGAGAATGGAGCGAATGTTTCGGAAAACTTTTTTAATTTCTTTCCATTCAAAATTTTATCGGGCTCTAAAATGGATGCTTTGAAAGGTGAAGATAAAGTGATTATTTCCTCTTCATTGAGTCAGAAACTTTTTGGTTCAAACAATGGAGCAGGACAAAAAGTAGAAATCAGCGGAAAATCTCACATGATTACTGCAGTATATGAATTGCCTAAAGGAAACTCTGCTGTGAAGCCTGATTATGCAGTGATAGCAGGAAATATTGCATACGATGAAAAGACTGAAGCATGGGGAAATTATAATTATCAAGTTCTTTTCAAATTGGATCCCAATACAGATTTAGAAAAATTAGATAAAGATTTCTACAATAAGGTGGTTCTTTTGGGGGCAAAAATTCAAAGCAAAGGAAACAGTAGAGATTTTAAAGATTATTTGGAGAAATATTTTCCTAAAGGAGCGGAATTTACCAAACTCGACCAAGTAAATTTACATGCAAAAGCGAGTTTTATTACAAAGGCAGATTACAAAAATATTCTTACTTTGTTTGCGCTTTCGGTTTTAATTATCATACTTTCTGCGATAAATTTTATTAATCTCAAAACTGCTCAATCCTCACAAAGAGCGAAAGAAGTCGGTGTTCGAAAAGCCATCGGTAGCAATAGAAAACAACTCGTTTTGCAGTTTTTGTTAGAAACTTTTATTATTTGCATTACTGCATATGTGCTTTCGTTGGTTTTGGTGGAACTGCTTTTACCATCTTTCAACAAATTTTATAATAAGGAAATTGCAATGACTGATGGTAAAGTTTACGGTTATTCCCTTTTATTTGTCGTAATTGTTGCGTTTATTTCAGGGTTGATTCCCGCTTTTTATCTGTCAAATTTCAAACCTATCAATACTTTAAAGGGAAATTTTGCAAGAAGCAAAAACGGAATCCTCTTGAGAAATTCAATTCTTACTTTGCAATTGGTAATTTCTTCATTCTTTATTATTTGTGGTTTAATTACCCATCTTCAGGTTGATTATATGCTCAGAAAAGACTTGGGCTTTAAAGGCGACCAAATCATCAACATTAATTTTAAGGATACAAATGAATCCAAAGGTTGGTTAAAATATGAAAGACTTAAAAACGAGATAATAAAAATGCCCGGAGTTGCCGATGTTTCCTATGGAGAAGCATCTCCCGGAACAGGTGCTCAAAGTTCTTCAAATGTTGACTATTTAGACAAAACACTTCAGGGAATTCATGGTTCTATGGATTATAATTATCTTCAGTTTTTGGGCGTAAAATTGAAGGCGGGAAGATGGTTGGATCCAAAATTAGCATCGGATACGATTAACAACTTCATTGTGAATGAAGCATTCGTGAAAAAATTTGGCTGGACAAATGAAGAGGCTTTAAATAAAGAAGTTTCACCAGGTTTTGACAGAAAAAAATATAAAATTGTAGGAGTTATAAAAGATTTCAATGTTTATGGAGTTCGAACGGATGTTGACCCAACTGTATTTTTTCATTATTTGGAAACGGAATGGAAAAGAAATCAAGTTTGGAATATGCAGGTAAAACTTTACGGAGAAGACATTCCGGGAACTATTGAAAGGTTGAAAACTTTTTGGGAAAAATCTGCAGAACCTGGGTATCCTTTCGATTATTACTTCATTGATAAGCAATTTGCGAGGAGTTTTGATAAATATAAAAAGCAAAGAACGCTTTTTACAATCCTAAATATCATCGTTCTCACCGTCGCATTACTCGGTTTATTCGCACTTTCATCATTATTGATTGAGCAAAAGTTGAAAGATGTCGCCATCAAAAAAACATTAGGTGCGTCCGAGAAATCAATCGTTTTGGATTTGACGAAAAAGTTCTTGATAATTTCTGCAATCGCTGTGTTGATCAGTATTCCAATCAGTTATTATTTTATGAACGAATGGCTGAAAGATTTCGCTTACCGAATAGAAATGCCATGGTTTCCGTATGTGTTGAGTTTTGTGATTTTATTGCTTTTGACTTTCGCAGTTGTGAGCATCAAAGCGTATCGTGCAACGCAAGTGAACTTGGTTAAATATCTTAAATACGAATAGTTTCTCAACACATTAGTCACATTAGAAGAAATACAATGCGCAAAAAAGTTCACATAAGGTAAAAAATCGAAGATTTCAAACTAATGTGTTCTAAATCAGAAGTATGAGAATTAAAAAAAACTTATGTCACTAATGTGTCAAAAAATGGCACTACAAATTGAAAATTGAAACCTGAAACAAATAAAACTATGTTAAGTAATTGGCTCAAAATAGCATTCGCAAACTACCGAAAAAATTGGCTTTCCACGCTCATTAACATTCTCGGTTTAAGTTTTGGATTGGCAATTTTTCTATTGGTTTTCATCAATTGGTTGGATGAAAAATCTTACGAGAAATGGGTTCCGAACAAAGAAAATATCTTTATGTTGGAATACAAAAATTCTGCATTTGGATATATGACAAGTTCAAGTTACCCAATGTTGGAGGTTTCTAAGGAAAGATTTAAGGAAATTGAGGATTTCGCTATCGGTAACATTTGGTATGGAAATAAGCAACGCCTTAATTATGGAAATATTTCCTGTTATGTAGATGCGGGAAGTGCTACAAGTTCATATTTTGAGTTTTTTCCATACGAAAAAATTGCAGGAAATTATAAGGATGCATTGCAAAATGACAATCAAATTGCCCTCTCCGAAGAAACTGCAAAACTACTTTTTGGTAAAAATTATAAAAATTGTATTGGAAAGACCGTTGTTCAGGACAATAATGGTAAGTCCTATCTCATTTCTGCGGTATATAAGTTGCCAAATTCAAACACGGTTTTTAAACCGGGTTATCTTACGCGTCCTGAAGGCATTAAAGACAATAAAGACCAATGGTTGAACTTTAGTTACATCGGATTTTTTAAACTGAAACCCAATACAGATGTTGTTGCTTTACAAGACAAATTATCAAACCAATTGCAGAAAGAGGAAAAAATAATGTCTGAGAAATGGGGAGAAAAGTATGATGAAAAGAATAAAACCGAAGTTTTCTTGACATCTTTAAGCACGATGAAATTGGATGCACAAGGCGGAGGAATTGATAAAGGCGACAAGAAAAATATTTTGATTTTAATGGGACTTTCGGTGTTGATTTTGGTTTTATCTGCAATCAATTTAATAAACTTAAAAACCGCTCAAAGTTCACAACGTGCGAAAGAAGTTGGCGTCAGAAAAGCGATTGGAAGCACCAAAAATCAATTGATTCTACAATTTTTGTTGGAAACATTTATCCTTTGTGTATTTTCCTGTTTTCTTGCTTTCGCTTTGGTCGAACTTTTACTACCGTTTTACAGCAAATTTTTAGGTAAGGAAATCCAAATTGAAAATCTTAATTTATATGGTTATGCATTACTAATAGTGATATTCCTTTCGTTGCTTTCAGGAATTATTCCGGCAATTTATCTTTCCAATTTTAAACCTATTAATACTTTGAAGGGAAACTTTTCAAGAAGCAGCCACGGTGTTTTTCTAAGAAATTCAATTCTAACTTTACAATTAATTATATCTTCTTTTTTCATTATTTCTTCATTGATTATCAATTCACAAGTGAATCATATGATGAATAAAGATTTGGGATTCAAAGGCGACCAAACCATTCAAATAGATTTCAAAAAAACCGATTGGCGACAAAAAGATTTCAACAAGAATAAATACGAGAGACTGAGAAACGAAGTTAAAAATATTCGTGGCGTTACCGATGTCACAGGTTCTGTTCTTACGATTGGAAACGGTTATACCAATATGTCTTCTGTAAAAAATGCGGAGGATACAACAAAAGTGATTAATAGTGCAGGTTTAGGAGCGATAGAATTAAATTATTTTAAATTTTACAAAATAAAGTTTGCCTCAGGTCGTGATTTTGATTTGCGAAAGACTTCTGATACGATTTCCGGTGCAGTAATTAATGAAACTTTTGCAAAACAAATGGGTTGGAATAATGAAAATGCTCTGGAAAAGGAATTTATTCCGGGTTGGGACGGAAAAAAGAAATATAAGGTTATTGGTGTGGTAAAGGATTTCTATTTTCAAGGAGTTCACGCGCCTGTTGTTCCGGTTGCATTCTTTAATTACGAGCGAAATTGGGCTAAAAACAATATGCATAATCTTCAAATAAAAGTTTCAAAAGATGATATTGAAGGAACTTTGAAAAGAATTGAAAAGTTTTGGAAAGAAAAAGCAGAACCGGGATATCCTTTTGATTATCATTTTGTAGATAAACATTTTGCCAAAACTTTTGAGCAGTTTAAAAAACAGAGAATACTGTTCACAATTCTGAATTCTGTGGTTTTAATTGTCGCATTACTCGGTTTATTCGCACTTTCATCATTATTGATTGAGCAAAAGTTGAAAGATGTCGCCATCAAAAAAACATTGGGAGCATCAGAAAAATCAATCGTTTTAGATTTAACTAAAAAATTCTTGATCATTTCTGCAATCGCTGTCTTAATCAGTATTCCAATCAGTTATTATTTTATGAATGAATGGCTGAAAGATTTCGCCTACCGAATAGAAATGCCTTGGTTTCCGTATGTGTTGAGTTTTGTGATTTTACTGCTTTTAACTTTCGCTGTTGTTAGTATTAAGGCGTATCGTGCAACACAAGTGAACTTGGTGAAATACCTTAAATACGAATGATTTTAAACACATTAGTCACATTAGAAAGAATATAGGACACAAAAAAGTTCACAAAAGATGAAAATCAAAGATTTTTGAGCTTAAGTGTTCTAAAATATGAGGCATGAAAATCTAAAAACTTATGTGACTAATGTGTCAAAAAAATAGTCTATGAAAAGTTTAAAATATATTTTAATATTAATTTCTTCAGCAATTTTTTCTCAAAATTGGACTTTACAAAAATCCTTGGATTATGCATTAAAGAATCATCCTTTAATCAAGCAAAGCATTCTTGAAGTTCAGAAATCCGACCGGAATATTGCTATCTCAAAAGGAAATCTTTTACCTTCTGTGAATGCGGGAATCAATCACAATTACAGTTTTGGTTCCACGATTGACCCTTCCACAAATTCAAGAAAAACCTTGAATACGCAATACGACCAATTCAGGATTTCAGTGCCGGTTGAACTATTTAATTGGAAAAATTATGCAGAAATTAGTTTGAGAAAACTCAATAAAGAAAGTTCGGAATATAGGTTGAGATCAGCGAAAAATGATATTTCTTTAAATGTCATTCAACAGTTTTTTCAGTATCAATACGACAAAGCGTGGTTAGAGGTTTTGCAAACCCAAATTTCAGGAATAGAGGAGCAGATCAAGCGTACCGAAAAAGAAGTGGAAATTGGAAACCGTCCGAAAAGCGATATTTATGATATCAAAGCCAATCTCGGAACGATAAAGGAACAATGGATTTCTGCACAAAATCAAAAAGAACTTTCAAAAAATAATCTTCAAAACGCCATTGGTTTGTTGGATGATAAAATTGACTTTGTCTTAAATGAAGAAAATCCTGAAAACGTACTTATCAACAATGAAGATTTCGTTCAAAAATTATTGGAAAAGAATCCACTTTATCAGAATGCCATCAAGCAAAATGAAATTGCTTCAAAAAGTATAGAACTTGCAAAATCTGATTATTATCCAAGACTTTCGGGAATGTATCAATGGTCAACTTTTTTCAGTAAAGAGTTGGGAGCTCAACCTGCAAATCAGTTTTCAGAACAGTTTAAGCAAAATAAAAATAATTACGTTTCTTTCGGTTTGGATGTTCCCATTTTTAATCGCTTTCAAACTAAAAATAGAATAGAACTCGCAAAACTCTCCGCGGAAAACACTTCATTGGAAAAAGACAAAGTAGTTTTAGAACTGACGAATAACCTCAAAACCATTGAAATTCAATACCGAAACGCACAAGAGAAATATAGAGCCCTCGAAGAAAATTTTGAAAATCAAAAACTGTCCTTCCAAAAATCCGAAGAAAAATATAAAGAAGGAATGATGGATGCCTACACTTTTTTTATGGTGCGAAACTCTTGGCTTCAAGCGAATTACAACTTAATTAAAAGCAGGTATGATTTGATGTTGCAGAACGAGTTGGTGAAGGTTTATTTGAAGTAGTGAGAAGGTTTTTAGTAGGAGTTAAAGCCCAATTTCGTCTATTTTTTCTTGGAACAAATCAACTATTATTAAATTTGAACAAGGTTATGGTAATGTCATTTCCATTAGAATGGCAAAAGTAGTTAAACGACTTCTCTATCATTTGAATATCTTGTAGAGTTCCTTTTATCGTATTATTTTTATCCACATTAAAAGAAATAATACAATGAAGGGCAACGAAACAAAAAAATATCTTTGGGAACTTACGATTGATGAGTTCAAAGAATTGCAGTTCGAAATCACCAAAGAAAAATCATACGAATATGGCATAAAAGGTTTAGCAAAAATCTTGGGATGTTCTCGTTCTAAAGCTTACAACATCAAAGCATCCGGCATTATAGATGAAGCCATTTTTCAAAATGGAAAAATGATGGTGATTGATGTGGAGAAAACACTTCGATTACTTTCAGAAAATAATTTCTCACGAAAATGAAGAATGAAAAGTTATGGAAATCACTACATATCATCATGAATGGTGATATCATATTTAATTATTGGGATTTGGGTAGTATATGCGATTCGAAATTGTGGCAATAGTTTATTTTAGATAGAAAACTTAACGATTAAGTGTGAGAGTTATTTGGGTCACATTTGGGTCAAAGATTCTGATAAAAAAACTTACTAAATTATTTATAAATGCTTGTATCATATTGTTAACCAGTACTTATATAAATATTACCAAAGTTTATTTGGGTCACATTTGGGTCATTTCTATAAAACCTTCCATTCGCCAGCTCTTAAACTTCCAATCCTTTCAATAAGTTTGCTGTCCTTCATGTTTTTCAATGCACGCTTAATGGTGCTATCCGAAGTTCCAAGAGATTCAGCAATCTCAATTCGGGTTATTTTCGGATTAACTTTTAACAAATCCAAAACCTTCTGTTCAATACTAATTTCCTCAAAATTAAAAATCACATAAAAACCACTGTCATCATACCTAAAAACAGGAGCAGGAGTTTTTGCAGCTTTTGCTTCATTTAAAATCTTAATTGTTCCTCTTCCCCAAGATTCAATCAGTCCAGACCGAAAGAATGCATTAGCAATATCCGGATTGTATGGACGGGATGGATGTTTGATTTTTAGTTTGGCAACAGTCCAATCTTCTGGGAGTTCACCTTCATTCCAAATAATCAGCTGATTATCGTAAACACTGATTTGAATAGGAATTCCACTTGCATAATCCTTATGCACAATAGCATTCAATACGGCTTCACGAAGAGCAGCCGGTGGAACAGGGAAACTCTCTTTTCTTTGCAGTCCATCATAAGTAATTTGCGCTTTCAGGTATTTGGTTAGGAGCAGGTCAATCACTTTTTCAGCCTGTTCCATCAACGAACCCTTTACTTCATCTTGAAAAGCCAAGTCATCATCACTTCTGAAAAATCCTATTTTGGAAGATGTGCCTGTAAAAAGTTTATCAGGTTTAGGATGAAAAAGAAGAACTGCTGCTTTTTTGAGATTTCCATCAGGAGCAATTAAATTCAGCTTTTCTAAAATATCTTCATTGGAGTCATCTTGGATATTTTCATCAAATCTTTCCGTTTCCGAAGCTCTTTCTTTAAAAAGATTAAATGCGTTGTCAGATAGATCTTTTAGTTTGGTGTAAGGTTCTGGTGTTCCGTCCCATTTTAAACCCTGTTTTCGTAACAGAAATTTATCCAGAGCAGATCCTTTGAGTTCCTGATTAGTGGCACCGCTTCTGTAATAATAACTGCCTTTGTAATTTACAGGATAGGGATAGGCGTCGGTAACAATTTCAAGATAATCTTTCCCTCCATCACTTTGAATGTTTACATCCACCAAAATGCCCAAAATATCTTTCACCTTATTGGGTAAATCTTCAGAAAGTTTCTTAGCATCGGAAATACCCTTTAGATTGCCTTTGTCATCAATACCGATATACATTTTTCCGCCAGTGGCATTGGCAAACCCGCAAATCCACTTAATGTATTCGTCGCGCCAACTTTCTTTGTATTCAGTATTTTGATTTTCCATATTATGCAATTACGCAAAAATACGGATTTTAATTTCCACAAAGTTTTACGGTCACATTAATTTTGGTTATTTTTATGCAAAATTGTGACCGGAGTCAATGAAAGAGTTGGGAAAAATTATTGTTTCATTTCAAAATAATTTTTATAGCAATCTTGAATATCGTTTGTTATATGATATTTTAAATGAAATTAGAAGTGATAAACATAAAGACATTACCATTCAATTAAGAAAGCATTATTCCGCAGATGATGGTTTATATGGTGGCAAAAAAAGAAATTTGCCAGCGGTAACGTTTTGTGCAAATTTCAAAAATAATTCTCGCACAAAGGAAAATTTGGATCTATATAATTCTATCATGATTTTGGATATAGATGACGTCGGTATAGAGAAAGGCAAGAAGATTTTTGAACAGCTTACTAATGATGAGCATATTTTAGCATTATGGTTATCCCCTTCCGGTAATGGCATTAAGGGGTTAGTGAAGTTAAAGTATGAAGATAGCATTAATTCTGAAAATGTTGATATTTGGCATTATTCAGCATTTGCAAAATTGGCTTTCTATTTAAAAGAAAAATACGGGATAGAATTAGATCAAAGTGGTAAAGATTTTACACGCTTATGCTTTTTATCTTGGGATGAGAATATTTTTGTGAGAAAGGAAAATGAAACAAAAGATTTTCATGTAAAGAAAGAGGACAAATTGGAATATAAAAAAAATAACAAGCCAATTTTGTCTAAAAAAGATGAAGAGATTTTCAAAAGAGGAAAAAGTGATATTCTCAATAATCCTCTAAGGAGAAATAGTCCCACTGATAAAAAGACAATGCAGAATATAATTAAATTTTTAACAAAAAATGAAAAATCAATTACTTTTGATTATGATGATTGGTTGAGAGTTGCATTGGCAATTGCAGGTTCATTTACATACGAAGTTGGATTGAGGTATTTTATTGAATTAAGTAAAATGGATGGCATAAAATTCAATGAAAATAATTGTAAGAAAATGTTAGAAGAATGTTATATTAATAATAAAAAACAAATAAACTTTAACACAATAATTCATTTGGCATCGCTACGAGGATTTAAATACGGAAAAGATATTGGTTTGGAGAGTAACTAAACGGCGGCTTATTTAATTTGCAGGTCGTATTGGCACTACTGGGTATCAATCGCATTACAGCACAGTAGTTTGATAGGAGACATTTGTCAGTATTATGGTTCAAAAATCGGGGACTCTCCATTCCTTTATCAAAATTTTATGTTTCAGGATTATCTTAAAAGAGAAGAAATATTATTTCGTCTATGTAAAGCAAGAGCGAAGTTGGCTAGACATAGAGGCAAATCGCATCTAAATCACATCATTTCGGCAGATAAAAAATATAATTATCATTACAATAATCCAGATAGCAAACGACATAAGGGTGATGATATAGATTTATTATGCTCAATAATGCCACCAAGAAGAAAATGGATTAATCCTACAAAAAAAGAAAGGTATCCTAGAGGAACGATTCAGAGAATCAATTCGGTTGAATACAATACGAAAGCACTATTAAAGACAATATCTTTTTACGAAACTAATAATCCCTCAGAACCATTTCTTATAAATCTTAATCAGTTCATTGATGAAATCTTAAAGGAAGTAAATAGTGGCTTAATTAACTTGACTACACCTCATATTCAACCTAAATTAAAAAAGCCAGAAAAGAAAACGGATATGACTTGCCGTCCAATATGTATATTTTCCTTGAAAGATAAGATAATCATTTCAATTGTAAATAAGTATTTGACGGAGGCTCTCGATCAGTTTTTTTATGAACATTCTTATGCTTTTAGGTCTAAAAGAGATGGTGGAAAATTTCCGCCTACTCATCACACAGCCATTAAATATTTACTAGAATACAAATCAAAATATAAAGGTAAAAACTTGTGGGTTGCAGAATGTGATATTAGCAAGTTTTTCGATACCGTAAATCATCAGGTTGTAAAAAAGGCTTTTTATGACTTGGTAAAAAAGCACAATCGGATTTACACAAACAAGATTGATAAACTAGCAATAAAAGTTTTTGAAAAATATTTGAAATGTTACGATTTTCAAAAAATGGTATATTCTCAAAATTCAAATCTGCAGTACTGGATAGATAATAGAAAGGAAGGAGGAGAATTTGAATGGGTTGAGAAGGATTTGGAAAATTTAGGATGTTATAAGCAAATTATTCGCAATAAAATTGGGATACCTCAAGGTGGTGCGTTATCTGGATTGATTGCAAATATTGTATTGCATAGTATCGATGAAAAAATAGTCAATGACAATGATGATAAATTGTGCTACATAAGGTTCTGTGATGATATGCTATTAATTCATCCAAATCGTAAGATTTGCGAGGAGAAATCAAATTTATATTTTGAAGGTCTAAAGGAGTTAAAGTTAGTTTTTCATAGTCCGACTGCGGTTTCTCCCCTAGATAAATATGAATTTTGGAACAAATCCAAAAGTAAATCTCCTTATAAGTGGTCAAATGAAAGTAGTGGTTCTTTCAAAAGAATAGGATTCGTAGGTTATGAAATCTGTTTTAATGGAACATTGCGTGTCAGAAAAAGTTCATTAATAAAAGAAAAAAGAAAAATATCTACTTTGGTTCGAAGCACTCTTGACATTCTGAAGAATGGGAAAAGAAAATCTGATGATATGATTTTAGAATCAGTTTCGAACAAGCTTATAGGAATGTCGGTGGGACGTGTCACAATGAAAAATTATAAAATTTCAGACAATGAAATGTGCTGGACAAATGGATTTACTTTACTACAAAATAATAAAATTTTGCGTTTGCAATTAAGAAAGCTGGATCACTACAGATCAAGAAAGCTAGCTTTTTTCGCACGTAAACTGGAAAAAATTAGCTCTTCAACTTCGCAAAAACATACTGAAACTAAGAAAATAGGCAGACACTTTTTTACAAAAATTTCAGGTATAAGTTATGAAGATTCTGAAAAAATAAGAATAGAGTTACAAGCATTAAAAGTTTTGAATGTTAAATTTTTTCTAACAAAGTCTAAGAAAGAACTTCTAAAAAATTCACCGCAGGTCTTGCAATTGTCAAGTCAATATTTGTCGCATTTAGTTGAAATCCACTCTTTGCTTTTAAATGATAGTCAAGAAAATCGATATGTTCCTTATTATGGTAAACCTTTTAGTTACTATTATAATATAATTGAAAAAGTAAAAACCTAAATGCAATTTATTTGAATTGTATTTTTTTACTAAATCCCAACCCTATGTTCTGAACACCATAAACTATGTCAAAAAATCTCTCCCCACGCCAATCCCTCAATAAATCATTTCTTAAAATAAAGCCCAACAGAATTGAAATTGAAAACTTCAAAAGGAGTTTTATTACATTGTTGGATGACATTAATGAAAAGGAATCAGAGGAATTTCAGAAAAACTTGATTTCCAATTTTCTCAAGCAAAATGCATTTGAAGGCAATTATTTCATCAATACGAAAGGTAGAAATGATTTGGTTATTCATAACGACAAAACCGCAAAAAGTTCGGTTGGTGTAATTATTGAAACTAAACAATCGGGGAATAATGCGGAAATGATGACGACTAAGAAACTGAACACAAAAGCGTTTCAGGAATTGGTTCTTTATTATTTACGGGAGCGGATTACACATAAAAATTTGGAGATAAAACATCTCATTGCAACCAATGTTTACGAATGGTTTGTTTTTGATGCGAATACTTTTGAAAATTGTTTTGCAAAAAACAAAAATCTAGTAAAACAGTTTGAAGATTTTGAAAGTAAGAGATTATCAGGAAACACGACCGATTTCTTTTATTCTGAAATTGCAAAACCTTTCATCGATGAGGTTGTACATCATATTGAATATACTCATTTCAATCTTAGAGATTATGAAAAGTTTGTCCGAAACAACAATCCGAAAGACGACAATCAACTGATTGCTTTGTTCAAGATTTTGTCGCCGTCTCATTTGCTGAAACTGCCTTTTATTAATGATAGTAACACGCTTGATAAGAGTTTCTACAATGAATTGCTCCACATTATCGGACTTACGGAGACGAAAGATGGCGGAAAAAGATTGATTGAAAGAAATAAAGAAAATCAGCGAAATTCGGGTTCGTTGATGGAAGATACCATCATTCAGTTGGATACTTTGGATAAAGTAGGTCGCGTGAAAAAATCGTTTCTCTACGGTGATAATTACAATGAGAAACTGTTCAGCATTGCACTTGAACTCAATATCACTTGGATAAATCGTGTACTTTTTCTGAAACTTCTAGAAGGTCAGTTGATTAATTACCATAAAGGCGACAAGTCGTATGCATTTCTCAATTTTGACAAGATAAAGCAATACGACGACCTCAATACTTTGTTTTTTCAGGTTTTGGCAAAAAGGTTTGAAGACAGAAATTCTGATGTCAGCAAAGCATTTGCAAAAGTTCCTTATCTCAATAGTTCGCTTTTTGAACCGACAGAATTGGAGCATACTACTTTGATGATTAGCAATCTTCGCGACGACAAAAACATCCCAATTCTCAATTCCTCAGTGCTGAAAGACGGACAAGGCAAAAAGAGAACAGGCGAACTGAATACTTTGCAGTATCTTTTTGAGTTTTTGGATGCTTACGATTTTGCGAGCGAAGGTTCAGAAGAAATTCAGGAAGAAAATAAAACCATTATCAATGCCTCTGTTTTAGGACTTATTTTTGAAAAAATTAATGGTTATAAAGACGGCTCCTTCTACACTCCGGGTTCCATCACGATGTATATGAGCCGTGAGGTTTTGCGGAAAGCCGTTCTTCAAAAATTTAACGAAACAAAAGGTTGGGATTGTCAAAATTGGACGGACTTAAAAGAAGATATTAATCAGTTTGTAAAAAATTATTCTGCGGGAAGAAGAGAAGCAAGGAAGGAACTTAATGTTATTTTTAATAGTATTAGAATTTGTGACCCTGCAGTTGGTTCTGGACATTTTTTGGTTTCTGTTTTAAATGAGCTAATTTATATAAAGTTCGAACTCAATATACTTGTAGATAGAAATTTTGAAGTCTTAAATGATTATGAAATTTCAGTCGAAAATGATGAATTAATAATCGAAGCAGATAAAGTATTCTTTAGGTATAATCCTAAAAATATGGAAAGTCAGCGTATTCAGGAAACATTGTTCCACGAGAAGGAAACCATTATTGAAAACTGTCTTTTTGGTGTTGATTTGAACCCTAATTCTGTGAAAATTTGCCGTCTTCGTCTTTGGATTGAGTTGTTGAAAAATGCCTATTACAAAGCCGAAAATGAGTTGGAAACCTTGCCTAATATTGACATCAATATCAAAAATGGAAACTCACTAATTAGCCGTTTTCCGTTGGATAGCGATTTGAAATCCACATTCAAGAAAACCAAAGTTTCTGTGGAAGATTATAAACAAGCCGTTTCCGATTATAAAAGTGCCGAAAGCAAAGAGAAGAAGCGCAATCTTGAAAAATTTCTTGAAAATTTGAAATCCGATTTTAGGTCAGAAATAAGCAGAAATAGTAAAGAAGTTAAGTCTTTGAACCTGCTTCGTGGCGAATATTATAACAAATATGGGAGTGAGCAACTTTTTGAAGTGGAACTTACTAAAGCACGGCAAAAAGACAAAAAGGATTTGGAAACCAAAATCCGCAAATTGGAAGATTTTATTGAGGAAGTGAAGAATAACAAAATCTACGAAAATGCTTTTGAGTGGCGTTTTGAATTTCCTGAAGTTTTGAATGATGAAGGCGATTTTGTAGGCTTTGATGTGATTATTGGAAATCCGCCGTACATTCAGTTGCAGAAAATGGGAGCTGAAAGTGATGCATTGGAAAAGGTGGGATATGAAACCTATGCAAAAACAGGAGATATTTACAGTTTGTTCTACGAGCAAGGAAAAAATGTGCTGAAAGAAAATGGTTTCTTGATGTTCATTACTTCAAACAAATGGATGCGCGCTGCGTATGGCGAAAGTCTGCGAAAATTCTTTGTAGAAAAAACCAATCCGCTATTATTGATTGATTTTTCGGGAAATCAAATTTTTGATACGGCAACTGTTGATACCAATATTTTGATGTTTGCAAAGCAGAAAAATGAATTCAAAACAGAAGCGTGCATCATCAAAGAAAAGCTGTTAAATAATTTGAGCGTTTTTGTTAGACA